>ERZ795052.216-NODE-216-length-90013-cov-12.028636_pt1 | contig 90013 bp, 71 predicted proteins | sample MGYA00375136_ERZ795052 | MGnify/ENA primary metagenome ERZ795052 (study PRJEB30181, sample SAMN05720156) | activated sludge metagenome | isolation source: Anaerobic digester | place: Japan | collected 2015-05-26 ...
TTGGGTGGGGACGGCGGTAGATTTGGCGGCCCGTTGCGGGAATAACTCAGTTGGTAGAGTGACAGCTTCCCAAGCTGTAGGTCGCGGGTTCGAGTCCCGTTTCCCGCTCTAATAACCGGATATGGAGAAATGCATTAAATCCCTTGTTGTGCCTGGGATTTCTCCGCCCCATTTCCAAAACTTTGTGAATTCGCGATAAACAATGCTGTCCTTGGTGATGGTTTGTGTTGGTGCGGCTGTGGGGTTCCATCTGCCGCCAATGCCAAGCTTGCAGGTGCCCTGTCCTGGCCTTTCAAGCTGGCCTGGTGGGCAGTTGGTGTATAAGCCGTTGCGGTTGGCGTTGATGTCAATGGCAGTGCCAAATGAATGATTGCTTAAAAGGGTGCGGTAGCCGTTGACAATGGGGCCTCTGGTGCGGCCGGGGCGGTATCCTACGATTTGCTTTATCTCGAATTCGCCTGATTCGACGATGGCTCGTAATGCGTCTTCAACCTGCTCGCGATATACATGGCAGATTTGAAAGGGTTTTACTCCTGGGATGCCTAGCTGTGCAGGGTCAATGGTGACCTGATCCTTCCTGCATACGGAACAACGCGGTTCTAAGGGGTCTCGTTCGTCAGCCTGGATCTGGGAACATGGCTTGCGTACCAGGGGGGCCGCCTCCGCTCGCCTTTTTCTGCTGTTCCAGTTGTGTAAGCGGTATGAACATTCGCAGTCGTCAGCCTCGATGACTGGTGAGGCGTCGTCAACCCAAGCGTCTTGTGGTGCCTTTTCAACGCCAATACCTCGTGGTGCGTCGTCAACTTGGCTGTCTTGGGACGCGGGTGAAGCTTCAGTGTCTGCTGCTGTGTCGTCAAATTCCGTGTCAATGGCCGCTTCATCAACTTCCGGGCCCTCCGCACCTTCCGTGCCCACCGCCGCCTCCTCAACTTCAGCCTCTGGGGCCTCATCGTCAAACTCGGCCTCCTGTGGCCCGTCGTCAAACTCACCATCCGGCACCACACCGTCTGGCACCACACCATCCTGTGCCACAGCGGAAATCGCCATCAGGCTTAACACCATGAAAGGTATCAGCAATGGTCGAAGCAATTTCATCTGTATCTCCCACCACCAATCATTAGGGCTCGTTCTCTATCGTGATCAACTGTACTTGGTCTGGATGGCGAATGGCCCTTCTTGGGAACATATTCTTGGTGCGCTTTACCTTTCCAGATTCTGCCCAGAGCTTGAAATTAGCGTGGCTTTGCAAGACATAGCGATAATCACCATTGGAGGGTTTGGCGGCAACTGTTCGTAACAACAGGGAATTGCTGTCATAATGCAGGCTTAACAGGTTTTGTACGTACTGCGTCGAGTAAGCCCAGTAGTCTTCAACATTGGACAAATACAGGACCCGAATTGGAATCTCGATTTTAGCTGCAGCCTTGCCTATTTCCTTTAATCCGACGCTGTCCAGCAGATTTGCTTGAATCGCCACGACCCTGCCAGTAATTATCATGGTCCTGATGTGGTCGTAGATTTCCTGGTCATTCAAGTAAAAGGCGACATTGGCCTTTTTCATCAGTCGAATCGATTGCTGTAAGCGCCTGTAAATCTTTGCCCTGTTTCTGTGAAACAGCGATACAGCCCCTTTGGGGTCGTCCTGTATCTCGCCCGAAATCAGCTCCTTACTGGCCTTTTCAGACTCCTTTGACCATAGCCTCACGAACTCTTGGTACGTCTCGGCCTTGGTAAAAAACACCTTGTAGAGCTCGTGTACGCGAATGACCAAGGGGTCATAATCGAACAAAAAACCAAGCTCAGATTTGGCCCAACCCATTAAAATGTAAGACTGATCTGTGCCAACGCCAGCGTAAGCGCCACCAATTCCATCAATGGCCGGCTTAAAAAGTTGAAGATTCAGCTCATCACAAGTCAAAAAGTGCTGCCCTTCATACTCCTTTTTTATGGTGTGTCGCTTTTCAGGCTCGGGATCTCCCTTTAGATCCGCTAGGATCTGCAATTGTGCCTCGCCAAGAGGGGTAAGCTTGCTTGCTTCCTGGGCGTTCGCCCCAAACGCAACCCCCAAAGCCAGCCAAAAAAACAAAACCGATTTAATTTTCTTTGCCATTCTAACTTCTTATCAAAAAACCAAAGGTAAGGCAGTGTAGATATCCACCCCAGGAATGTCAACGAATGCGCATTTTCCAAACGCGCTTATGTTCCCGAACTTTGGCAGGAAATTTCGCCTCTTTGGTGCGTCACTTGCGCTTAAGGTGGTCCTTTTGGTCGCCCAACAATACTTGCCCGATTCTTTGGCTTTTGGTAACTTTTCAGATAGGTTTGAATGTCGAAAAGGCTGAAGATATGAAGCAGGCTAAAAACACTCCAGAATGGCGTCGGCGCTTGACAGAATATATCCAAAGCCAGGGGCGCTTGGTGACTCGCCCAAGGATGGCCGTGGCTGAGGTGTTTTTCTCGATGAAGGGGCACCCCGGGATCGAGATGGTTATTAGCCAAGTCCGCAAAAAGTATCCCGGAATTGGTGATGCGACTGTTTATCGTACGATGCGATTGCTGGTCGAGGCCGGGCTTGCTATCCTAAGGGATTTTGGTGAAGGCTTTACCAGGTACGAGGCTTACGACGACGATAAAAACCATAACCACTTGGTGTGTTCTGGGTGTGGTGCAATTATAGAGTTCGTGGCTCCGGAATTAGACGAAATCCTGACGAAAATCGCCCTTGAACACGAATTCTTGGTTAATCAACATCGCGTTGAAATTTTTGGATTGTGTAAAAAATGCCAAGAGTTAAAGGCGGATTCTGATCGCAAACAGGCGACAAAGCACACCAAAAAACGCTAGGTTCAGCCGGATGGTTCAAGGAACCCAAACCAAATCAATCTGCTATTCTATGCGCCGTCCTGGCGTGATTACGCCGACTAGGGGTTTAACGTGCACTCAGCTCCAATGACAATTGCACTGGCCTTTTATGCGCTGTCTACCGTTTTTTATATGTTGTACCTGTCTGGCCTGCGGCCTCGCGCCTTGGTGTTTGCCGCGCCCACCCTTGCAGTGGCGGCGTTTGTGCACTTGGGGGCCATAGGTTGGCATCATGTCAGTGGGGCGCCGCCTCCAATCAAATCTGCTTATGGCATCCTTAACTTGGCTGTTTTTGTGGTCGTGGTGGCCTTTTTGGTTGTCAGCCTCTTTAAAAAGATGCCTCTTGCCGGCGCTTTTTTGGCGCCAATCGCGACCATGTTTGTTGGGACATTGTTAAACAACGCTGGCCTGCCTGTAACTCCAGCACATCTTGAATTTTTCCGCTTTGTGACCCCTGTGCATATAGTCACAGCTGCCATTGGTTTTTCCTGTTTTGCGGTGGCGTTTGTGGCCTCTTCCCTGATGCTGGTGGTTGACCATCGCATGCGTGAAAAGCTTGGGCGTGGCTGGCCACCGCTGCCGCCCATATCGACCTTGGAGAAGGTTTCGTTCACCGCCGTGCGCATTGGATTTCCGTTTTACACCCTTGGGATAGTGCTTGGGGTGATCTGGGCTTATTGGGGGCGCCCTGAAGGCGTGCTCATCCCAGAGTACGTGCTGGGTGCGCTTGTGTGGCTGTTGTACGCGGTGCTGATGGTGTTGTATGCGGTTTCAGGCTGGCGAGGGCGCAAGGCCGCGGCCCTGACCATTTTTGGCTTCATTTCAACATTGCCCATCTTGGTAATGTATGCGCTGCGGAGGCTTAGCTAGATGGCGGTGCCTGCCATAACGCTAGTTGGATTGTCCCACAAGACGGCCTCGGTGGCAGTCAGGGAACTTTACGCCTTCGATGACGAGCAAGCCCGCGCAGTACTTGAAGATTTAAAAGCCAGAGGCGTCCAGGAAGCCGTCCTGTTGTCAACTTGTAATCGCGTGGAAGTTTACGGCGTTAGTAGCGGCGAAACTGGCCATCAGGAAACCAGATCCAAGATTGTCGAGTCGCTGGCAATGGCCAAGGGTGTGAATTCAAACGAAATTATGCCCCATCTGTACACCTTGGAAGGTATAGCCACTATTAGGCACCTTTTCAGGGTGGCCGCCTCGCTAGATTCGCTGGTTCTTGGGGAGCCCCAGATCTTGGGCCAGACCAAAAGTGCATACAGGATCGCGGCTGATGCTGGAACAGTTGGTCCTGTGCTTGGGCGCTTTTTTGAGCGCGCCTTCAAGGTGGCAAAAGAGGTGCGTTCTTCCACAGGGGTGGGCACTGGGCAGGTCTCGGTCGGCTCGATAGCTGTGGATCTGGCTCGCAAAGTGTTTGGCGATTTGGCCAAATGCACCGTTTTGTTGCTGGGCGCCGGCAAGATGGCTGAGGCTGTCGCCAAAACGTTGGCCGCTGCTGGGGCGCAAAAAGTTGTCGTGGCCAATAGGACCGTTGAAAGGGCTATGGCCGTGGCAGAACAATTTGGTTGGAGCGGCGTGTCGCTGGAAAACCTGCAGTCGCTGTTGATTGAGGCCGACGTGGTGATTGCCTCGGTTGCATATCCTGGATTTATCATTGATAGAGCAGGGTTAAGGGCTTTGATGTCTAAACGGCGCTATCGCCCCATGTTTATGGTTGATATTGCAGTACCTAGGGTGCTTGATCCTAAGGCCGCGGATTTAGAGGGTATTTACCTGTATAACATTGATGATTTTAACCAGATTATTACTGAGCACCTGCAACAACGGGCTCAGGACGTGCGCTTGGCTGACGCGGTAATCGAGCGGGAAGTTCAGGGGGTAGATCGGTACTTGAAGAAGCTGGAGATTCAGCCGTTGGTGTCTCAACTTGGTAAAAGGGTGGCTGATTTGCGTCAGCGTGAAACCCAGCGTGCGCTTATGGAGCTTGGTGATTTGACTGACGCCCAGCGTAAGGTTGTGGAAGCGTTGGCTAATTCGCTTGTCAACAAGTTGATGGCTGACCCGTTGGCCACCTTGCAAAAGGCCGCCCAGGATGGGGATGTGAACCAGCTTGCGGATGCTGCCAGGCGGTTGTTTCACCTGCAAGGCTCGGACAGCCCACATGACGATGCCTTGGCGTATTTTGATGCCGCGCCCCATGACGCCGCGCCCCCCGCCGCGCCCCAAGCCGCACCCCACGCCCAACCAAACGATGGAGACGACAACCAATGAAGAAAGTGATTCTTGCATCCCGAGGCAGTCGCTTGGCGCTGGCCCAGACTGAAATGGTGCGTGACGGCTTGATGGCGGCCAACGAAGGTCTGCAAACCGACTTGATAATCATCCAAACCAAAGGTGACAAAATTCTGGACGTCCCTTTGGCCAAAGTCGGTGGTAAGGGCTTATTTGTTAAGGAAATTGAAGAGGCGCTGCTGGACAAGAGGGCAGATATCGCGGTGCACAGCTTAAAGGATGTGCCAGCCGAGTTGCCACAGGGCTTGATGCTTGGTGCCTGCCTTGTGCGCGAGACCCCGTTTGATGCGCTTGTCTCAGAAAAGTACGCCTCGTTAAGGGACCTGCCTGATGGTGCCAAAGTCGGCACTTCAAGCCTGCGACGTGCCTGTCAGCTTAAGGCCATTCGCCCTGATCTGGAAATCCTAAGCTTGCGAGGCAACGTGGAAACGCGCCTGCGCAAGCTAAATTCAGAGGGCTTTGATGCAATTGTGCTTGCTGCAGCTGGCCTAAATCGCCTGGGCCTTGAAGACAGGATAACCGAGCTTTTGGTGGCACCTGATTTTGTCCCTGCGGTTGGTCAAGGCATCGTGGTGGTTGAATGTCGCGAGGATGACCAAGAAATCAAGGACCTCTTGCTTAATTTGGAGCACGCCTCGACTCGTTTGGCAATGAGGGCTGAACGCGCCTTTTTGGCAACCATGGGTGGTGGCTGCCAAGTCCCGCTTGGGGCCTATGCTGAAATAAAAAACTCTAAAATCCACATGGTTGGCATGGTTGGCCATCCAGATGGGTCGCAAATCCATAAAGAAAAAATGGTCGGTTCGCTAACTGCGCCAGAAACCCTTGGAATTGCCTTGGCAAACGCCCTGCTTGACTGTGGTGGCGCTGAAATACTGCGGGAACTGACTGCATGACTTGGAGGCCTCATGGCCGCACACCTAAATGGGCGTCGAGTTTTGATCACCAGGGAGGCTGAAAAAGCCAAAGCCTTGGCTGACGCAGTTGCGGCCCGTGGTGGCATTCCAGTCATCTTCCCAACCATCGAAATAGCCCCCCCAAAGGACCCCAAGCCTTTACATGACGCGGTTAAAAATCTGGCTCTTTATGACTGGGTGGCTGTGTCTTCTAAAAATGGGGTCGCGGCCTTGAAAGCGGCGCTTGCTGTAACAGGCGCCCATATAACAGGCACCAATATAGATGGGCCTAGGTTTTTGGCCGTTGGTGAAGGAACTGCGCAGGCGCTTGAAGAAATTGGGGTGGACAATCCCATTTTCCCAGCCCGCCAAGATGCAGATGGCATGCTTGCTTTGATGCTGACCCTTTTGACCGACCAGGATCCAAGTCATAAACGAGCCTTGGTAATTCGCGCTGAAGTGGGGCGCGATGTCTTGATAGATGGCCTTCGCGACGCCGGCGTGCAGGTGGATTTTGTGGTCGGCTACACGACCAGTTTTGCAAGCCCAAGCCAGGAAGCCATTTCAACGCTGCTGGCCCAAAAAGCGCCTGAAATCGCTTTGTTTATGAGCCCTTCTGCATTTAATGGCTTGATGGCGATTCTTGGCCAGCCTTTCAAGGAATGGCTAAGGGATTGTCAGACAGTCGCGATTGGGGCAGTCACCAAGCAGGCTATGACTGACGCTGGTTTTCCCCCTGATGCTACGGCATCAAAGCCGACCATCGAGGCCATGCTGGATTGCATAAAGTAGAATTCGCTTTTTAATTGCCATTATGTCGAAAGCCAGCTCCTGAATTTGGAACATCAATCATAAATCTTGGGCTGCAGTAAAGCGTGGGCCACGGTCAAATCCATGTTGTGTGTGATTTTTATATTCGTTGGATCCCCAGGCACAATAGTGACCTTCATGCCGTTTGATACCGCCAGCTGAACATCATCGGTGGCATCAATTTCACCGTTAATCATGGCATTTCGATGAGCCACTCTGATTGCCGCAAGGTCAAATCCCTGAGGCGTTTGAATATGGTAAAGCCCCTTGCGTTCAACGATACCGCTGATGCTGCCATTTTCCCCCGTCATCATCGTGTCTGTAACCGGGATCGCGGCAACCGCGGCGCCGGTGGCTGGGATGGCCTTGATGACCGCTGAAATTAGCGCCGGCTGAATCAGGGGTCTGACTGCGTCATGGATAAGGACGGTGTCGTACCTACCCAAAAAGGCGACGCGCTCGATGCCAGAAAAGGAAGACGACTGGCGGGTAGTGCCACCTGGGACCACATCGACAGTCCCCTTTATTTGGTGCTCCGCAAGAAGGATTTTGGTCCGGTCCACGCCATCAGCCGGTGCCACAACCACGATGGCGTCAATATCAGGGCTTTTTATAAAGGCATGTAGCGTCCTGATTATTACGGGATATCCATCAAGGTCGGTATATTGCTTGGGACTGGTTGTCTGGGCCCTTGTCCCACGTCCTGCTGCCAAGATCACCGCTGCAGTTGCCATAGCTACCTCCCAAAGACTTTCAAAACTACGTTTCCGCCTTCAATGCAAAGGCTATAATGATTGTTGATTGTGACGTAAAAAGGCGTTTAATTCTAGTCCTTGGCATCAAATCGGCGCGGATTTTGGGATCAATTAGGTGGCGATTTTGGGCTTAGATCCAGGCCTGACAGCCTCAACATTTCCATTTGGCTAGCCCTAGAATTCATAAGATTCAATGAAAAAAGCTTGGTTACAAAACCCCCATTAACTTCGATAGGGAAAGGTGCTTGTCTTTACAAGTGATCACTATTTGGCTGACAAACTGTGATTTAAGGAGCATGTTGTTATAATTCCTGGGCGTCTGATTTCCGGAGGAGGCATGAAGTTTAGATACTTAGCCCTTGTGTTCTTGCTTGGTTGTACTGCAAATAATGAAGTTTCAGACGTTTACTATATCCCAGAAGGCGCGATTACTGACTTGTCTGGATTGGATTTAGGCAGGCCTGACTTGGGGCGTGACCAAGGTGCCGAGGATGTTGTTGACGACAAAGATTCGCTGGACTTGATTGAACCTGGTGATAACACTGCAGAAACTGCTGACTCCGATACAAGCGTAGATCCTGATACCCCAGTGCCAGATGACGGCGCCATAACCGATGATTTGGGGGAAGACGACGATGGTGGACCAGTTGGACCTGCTGCCGAGATGGTTGTAAATCCAGCCCTGATTGACTTTGGCTTTGTGCAAAATGGCAAGTATGGCAATGCCAGATTTTTTATTAAAAACAACTCGTTGGAAGTCGATTTACAGGTCAACAGGTTCAAGATAAGTGGCTCTTTACAGGTTGCCTTGCAAATCGAAGAAGAGCCGAAAATCACAGGTAATACAAGGGATTACACTTTGAAGAAGCCAATTGTGATTCCCCCTGGCGAGACCATGGAATTTACGCTTAGATTCACACCTACGGCAGATGCTTCAATGGATGCCGAGCTAGAGATCTATTCTTCAGACCCCAAGTATCCGGACGGAATCAAAATCTTCGTGATTGGAAACAGAAACAGGGCTTGCATAAGGGTAAATCCAGAGCAGATTGATTTCAGACTGGTCAGCGTTGGTGCCGTGATTGACTTGCCAATCAAAATTGAATCGTGTGGGGCTTTGCCTTTACAAATTACCGATATTTCTTTGACTGAAGATGCAGGTGATGTGGGATTGTCCCTAGATTTTAAAGACTTTCCAGGTCAGGCGGCCCCAACCACTGCAAACCCAGTAGTCATCAGCTCGGGCGGGCGTGAACATTTCGTGTTGCGATACGCTCCAACTGAGCCCTCAGACGTTGGTAGGGACGGGCGCCCAATTGGGCTGCGTGAGCTTTTGGCCATCACATCTAGTGGCTTTAATGGGGGTGCGTACCTGCCAATTTCAGGTGCTGCGATTGACAGGCCTTGCGCCGTCCCAGTGATTGAAGCCGATCTTGAAGGAGACCTGTTTGTTGGTGATATCGTTCGCCTTTCCGCACTTGGTTCTATGTCGCCGTTTTCCCAAGTCGATTCATGGACTTGGGTGGTTAACGGGCCAGACAATGGACCTGCGGTGGTTTTACCGTTTCCTGATGTGCCCGAGGTGATGCTGCCATTGGGTGGTCCTGGTCAATACGAGGTCCTTTTGACAGTTGATGACACTGACGGGCATGGCTCATGTTCAAGTGCCATCAGGAAATTTACCGCGATTCCAACCAATAAGGCAATGATTGCCTTGTCTTGGCGCCCAGTGTTAGGAGTGGCCGTCCCCGGCGACGGTCCTGACGCCGATTTGCATTTGCTGCACCCACGAGCCAACGCTGATGGCTGGTTTGATACTACTTGGGATTGTTACTGGGGTAACCAGTGGCCTTTGAAATCAGAGTGGGGTGTGTCTGATCCAAGCATCGATGACACAGTAGAGATGCTTCAGTTTTCGGAAGATGGCACCCAAAGTGAAATCATTAAGCTTGGGATGTATTGCAAAGGAAACACGGTCTATAGACTTGGAGTTCATGTTTACAACGACCACGAATTTGGGCGAATTGAGGCGGTAGTCCGGATCTGGGATGGCCTTGGTGGTGGGGCTACAATTGCACACCAGCTATCTCACAACGACCTGTGGGAGTTAGCCACGTTTGCTTGTCCTTCAGGGGCCATTGTGGAGACCAATCCTCCAATCATTATCAGGGACTATCTGGATTAGTTCACAAAGATTTTCGGCTTTGGATGAAAATATGCAGTCGTGGGGTGTGCTAGGTGTTGCAAGTGCCCAGTTGACATCTAAGACTGGCTTGCAATTATGGCGGTGATTTTAGGAAGTTCCAGCCACAAGGATTGTTCATCATGGTGGATGAAAAGACAACAAAACCGGTTGTGTTAAGGATGCTTGGCCCTGACCTGTCAGACGTTGCAGCGTTTGCCAAGACTTTGTCTAAAAAACCTGCGGAGGTCATTTCGTGGGATCAGCCTCCGGAGGTGCACGTCAAGTGTCCACGACCCGAGCAGGTGCAGGCTATGATAGAACGCTATGGAGACAGCGTTTTCGCCGTGGGAAATATGAGCCTTGCAGAAGTCGCCACGGGCCTTTTGATAGCATCTGGGCTGACCGTTTCGGTTGCTGAATCATGCACTGGTGGGCTGCTGGCTCAAATGATAAGCTCAGTGCCAGGTGTTTCGGCCTGTTTTAAGGGAGGGGTCGTTGCATATTCAAACGACGTCAAAAGCACCATTTTGGGCGTGCCCACGGCCATGATTGACAAGTACGGGGCCGTTTCTGAAGAGGTCGTGCGCTCCATGGCCTCTGGGATTAGGCGTTTAACTGGGACGGATTTGGCTGTTTCCATCTCTGGAATAGCTGGCCCAACAGGTGGTAGCGATGAAAAGCCGGTTGGTACAGTTTGGATTGGCTGGGAAGACGCAGCGGGAAATGGGGCCAGGGAGTTTCGCTTTTCGGGCAATCGCGAGGAAAATCGCCATTATGCCGCTGTGTACGCTTTGGATATCATTCGTAGGGAGACCTTGAGGATGCCTGGGCGTTAACAATGGAGAAAACATGTCGGGTTGTGTTGGGATTGTTATAGAGCCGCCATTGTCGATGACTAACGTGGTGCTTGATGCTGCTAGGCGGGTCTTTGTTGAAGATTCTGGCGAGGATACTGGTATTAGCTTTTTTCCTCCTGAAAGCTACATGGTGCCTTTGGCTGTCCGTTCAGGGGGGGACATCCAGGACCTGGATATTGCGGCGATGGCGCTGAATTTGGCAGCCAAGGAAGTGGTTGAATTTGGGGTGCAGCTTGGGCCGTTGACCATGGATCACAATGGGCTGGTCAGCTCGCAGCTAAGCACTCACAATGGCGATTTACCAGCGATAGTTGCCACCCTGGTAAAAGCGTTTGAGGATGTTGGTTGCAAGGGCGTCATTACACCGCCTTTGTACTTGCCAATTGCTTGGGTTGGCAAGGATAGATGGCATGAAATCGAGGGATTACTGAAGCAGCAACATAATACGCCTTTGGCTGGATGGCTGGTGTACGATTTATGCGTCGCAGGCGGGTTTCCAGGTCCGGAAGATAACACCTGGATTCTTGAAAGATACCGTTGCTTACCGTTGCGCAGGTATGGCTATAGGTAACGGTGATTTTGGGGCTCTCCTTCTTGCTCATGTCACATTCGTCTGATAGATTTAGCGCGTCTTTGGAGGTGTTTTAATGGCTAAGGAAACTAAAAGTGCCGCTACTGATGATCGTGAACGAAATATAGCTGTTGCAGTACAAACAATCGAACGCCAGTTCGGTAAAGGCAGCATCATGCGCCTAAAAGAGGGCGAATCTGTTGTCGCCGATATTGGCGTGATCCCTACCGGTTCGTTAACCCTCGATACTGCCTTGGGAATTGGTGGCTATCCAAAGGGCAGGGTAGTGGAAATCTATGGGCAGGAATCGTCGGGTAAGACGACTTTGGCGCTTTTGGCCATTGCCGAGGCTCAAAAGGCCGGTGGCCTTGCGGTTTTTATCGATGCCGAGCACGCACTGGACGTGAATTACGCCAGGAAGCTTGGGGTGTCGATTGATGACCTTTTGCTTGCCCAGCCGGACACTGGCGAGCAAGCACTTGAGATTGCCGAGACCCTAGTTCGCACAAACGCCGTGGATATTGTAGTTGTCGACTCGGTCGCAGCGCTTGTTCCCAAGGCTGAGCTTGAAGGCGATATGGGCGACAGCCACGTGGGACTCCAGGCAAGGCTGATGTCACAGGCGCTTCGCAAGCTTGCTGGCGTTTTGTCGAAATCAAAGACATGCATGGTTTTCATTAATCAAATCCGCATGAAAATCGGTGTCATGTACGGCAACCCTGAAACTACAACTGGTGGAAACGCGCTGAAGTTTTATTCCAGCGTTCGCCTTGAGGTGCGCCGTGGCCAAGCCTTAAAGGAGGGCGACGGCTCTTCCAGCGGTGTCAGGACCAGAGTCAAGGTTGTAAAGAACAAAATGGCGCCGCCCTTTAAGGAGGCCGAGTTTGACTTGATTTATGGCCAGGGCATCAACCGCCTTGGTGAGCTTATCGACTTGGCCTCACAAGCTGGTGTGGTAGACAAGGCCGGTTCCTGGTTTAGCTTTAACGGTGAGCGACTTGGTCAAGGACGTGAACAGTCCATGGCGACCCTTTCAGAAAAACCTGAATTGTTGGCCCAAGTGGAAAACGGCGTTTTGGAAAAATACGGGATCGCCGCTCGTGCTATCGTTAGCAAATAGGGCGTCCAAAACGTCTTTCAACGTGCCTGCGGGGTGTAGGCCTTTGGTACCAGCGCGGTCCAATTTTAGGCGCCCAAGTTTTGAGGAGAACCCAAGTGAAATCAGCAGATATTCGTAGGCGGTTTCTGGATTTTTTTGCATCAAAGGGTCATCGCGTGGTTGCAAGCCATTCGCTGCTGCCACCAGCCGATCCGACTTTGTTGTTTGTCAATGCTGGAATGGTCCAGTTTAAGGACGTTTTTACTGGTCATCGCGATCTTGGCTATGTTAGGGCTGCTTCCTCTCAAAAATGTTTGAGGGTCAGCGGTAAACATAATGATCTTGATGAAGTAGGCAGGACGCCACGCCATCATACTTTTTTTGAAATGCTTGGCAATTTCAGCTTTGGAGATTACTTCAAGGCGGATGCTTGTGCTTGGGCTTGGGAACTGCTGACCGAAGGATATGGACTGGACCCCAACGACCTTTGGATTACCGTGCATCCAGAGGACGACGAGGCTAGGCGAATTTGGATCGACCAAGTTGGGGTGGCGGCCGATCGGATAATCGATGACCCAAGCAACTTTTGGTCAATGGGAGACACAGGTCCATGTGGTCCATGCAGTGAAATCCACATAGACAGGGGGCCCAGCTTTAAAGGTACCTCCATGCACGACCAAGGTGACCGCTTCATGGAGCTGTGGAACCTGGTTTTCATGCAGTATGACCGCGATGCCGCAGGTAAGCTGACGCCTTTGCCAGCCCCCTCAATTGATACTGGGATGGGGCTTGAAAGAATCGCCTCTGTGCTTCAAGGTGTGCGCACCAACTACGATACTGACCTGTTCATGCCTTTGATCAATAAAACCGCTGAGATAGCTGGGGTTGAGTTTGGTAAAGACCTGGAAACTGACACTGCTCTTAGGGTCATAGCTGATCACGCCAGGGCCACCGCGTTTTTGATTTGTGATGGTGTGTATCCTGAAAATGAAGGGCGTGGTTATGTGTTAAGGCGTTTGATGCGGCGTGCGCTTCGCTTTGGCCACAAATTGGGACTGCGACAGCCGTTTTTTACCGAGGTCTGTTTGGAAGTGGCCCCAACAATGGGGGTTGCTTGGCAGGAGCTTGAAAAGGCGGCCCCAATCATCGAGAAAATTGCCGGGCAGGAAGAGGACCGCTTCTTGCGCACTCTTTCTTCAGGAATGGAACTGCTGGAATCGGCGATTGCCGCTGCCAAAGGCCTGCTTGACGGAGAAACCGTATTTACGCTGTACGATACCCATGGATTTCCAGTGGACCTGACCGCTGTAATCGCCGAGGAACATGGGCTTTTTGTGGATCATGACGGCTTTTTGGCAAAAATGGAGGAGCAGCGGGCGCGAGGCCGAGCCTCTTGGAAGACCCACACAGAGGATTTGGCTGGAGTGCTTGATTACTGCTCAGAAAATGGGCTTAAGTCCGAATTTGTTGGTTATTCAGCTGTCGAGTCGGCAACAAAGCCAATAGAGTCCAAGGTATCAGCCATTTTTGTGGATGGCACACCTGTCCAAGAGGTCAAGGCAGGGACTGAGGCCGCTGTTTTGGTTCAGGCAACTCCCTTTTATGGCGAATCTGGCGGTCAGATTGGCGACAAGGGTGTCATCACAGGTCCCGTTGGTGGCTTGCAGGTGACCGACACCAAGCGTCCAAGGGAAGATGTCATCGTTCATCTAGGGACAGTCACCGGTGAAAAGCTTGCTGTTGGCGACCAGGTGACGCTTGTGGTGGACAATGTCAGGCTGAAAACTAGGCGTAATCACAGCGCTACCCACCTTTTACACAAGGCTCTTCGCGAGGTGTTGGGGGCACATGTGCGTCAGCGCGGCTCTTTGGTTGCACCTGATAGGCTGCGTTTTGACTTTCAGCATACTGGGCCTGTTACAGATGAAGAAATCGCCAAAATTGAGGCCAAAGTCACCAAGGATATTTTGGCGGATGAGCCTGTTGTAACGGATGTTTTGGCCTTTGATCAGGCTGTGGAACGAGGTGCCCTGCACTTTTTTGGTGACAAGTACGGTGACGAGGTCCGGATGGTTTCAATGGGTGATTCCATCGAGCTTTGTGGTGGGACTCACGTTTCACGAACTGGCCAGATATTTGCCTTCAAAATTGTGTCGGAAACAGGTGTGGCCGCTGGTGTGCGTCGAATAGAGGCGGTTACCGGTGATGTGGCTTTGGCTTTGTTGCAGGCAAATGACCGCTTGGTCCAAGATCTTGGTAGGCTGCTTAAAACTGAGTCAGAAGGATTGATCGAGCGCATCAAAAAAATGTTGGCCGATGAAAAGGCCCTGCGAAAAGAACTGGCAGACGCACAAGTCAAGGCAGCGTCAGGTGGCGCTCTGTCTAACGACAAGGTCGTGGAGGTAAACGGTATCAAGGTTACCGCGGTTGTAGCCGATGGTATGGACTCCAAGGCTATGAGGGAACTGTCTGATATTATTAGAAGTCGCGTAGGCTCAGGGCTGGTCCTCTTGACCCGCCGTGAGGATGAAAAGCTTAATGTTGTGCTGGCAGCAACCAAGGATATTGTTGACCGGGCGCCCGCCAATCGTTTGCTTGGGGATATCCTAAAAAGCATGGGTGGAAAGGGTGGTGGAAACCCAGAATTGGCAATGGGAGGCATTTCAAGTGGTGGAGACCCGCAGAAGATACTTGACTCTTTGATTGCTGCTCTGCGATGATCCTTGGTCGTAAGTTGGGGACTGGAGGTAATTGTGGCTAGGAAGAAAAAAGATTCAGGTTCAAAAGAGTCAGGCATCGAGATTGGCTTGCTGCAACGTCATTCGAAAGTGCCGTCGACCGATGAGTTTCGATCTCTTTACGTTTCACTCTATTCCGGTAAACCGATTGGTGGTGATGAAACTTTGATGGCTGAAGCGGCAAGGGAGCACGACGCTGAAGTTCCACCCATCTTCTTTGAGGAAGGCTTTGTGGATCGCAGGGCGTCAAGTGAACCTTTAGTGCCCTTGTCGATTCCTACAGACAAAGTGATGGACGAGCCTGTGTTTGTCGATGAAGACGTTGCCGTGCCGATGGACGAGCCTGTGTTTGTCGATGAAGACGTTGCCGTGCCGATGGACGAGCCTGTGTTTGTCGATGAGGACGTCGCCGTGCCGATGGACGAGCCTGTGTTTGTCGATGAGGACGCGACCGTACTGCTTGAAGAGCCAATTGACGAGCCGGTAGCTGAAGTTGCTGGCGAGCCGGTGGACGAAGCTGCTTGGGCGGAAGCGGCTGAGGAACCGCCGCAAGACGCGCCAGATCTGAACGCCACCATGGCCTTTGATGCGTTGGATATCCCGCCAAAGCCTGTGGATGAGCCTGACTTGGTTGAATCCGCCCAGGAAGTGCCGCAGGACCCACCAGATCTGAACGCTACCATGGCCTTTGATGCGTTGGACATCCCGGAGCCAGTGCCAGAGGAAGTTGCGGATCCAAATGCGACGCAGCTCATGGATGCCCTGGATGATGAGTTCGAGTCAGAGGACGATGACGAACCGGAGACTGGCACCATCGCCATGGGAGCGTTGACTGAAGAAGAGTTGGCCGCTGCAGTTGCTCAGCAGGAGCAAGGCGGTAAAAAGAAAAAGAAACGTCGTCATCGCTAAGCGTCTCGCAAGCCATAATCAGATATCCCAACAACGTTGGATGTCTTTAGTCAATCAGATCCCACCCTTTCTTTCTTTTGGCTTCGCCATCTTGGATAAATTTAGCCATAATAGACGCATTCGGGAGGCCCCTTTGAGAAAGCTTCTGACATTGATGCTTTTTGGTTTTACAGCTTGCTCCCTGTCTTCCTTTGGCTTTACGCAAGATGTAGACGATGAAGACATCACAAAGCCTGATGCATACGAGTTTTTAGATACAAGTGATCAGGAAGACCCCGTCATAGGAATTCATAGGGTCGTACCTGCTCGCGGGCCGACAACAGGTGGGACCGAGGTCGAGATTCAGGGTTTTGGGTTTGCCGCTCACTCGCTTGTTGTATTTGGTTCGTCTAAAGCTACAAACGTTGTTGTCCAAAATGATCACTCCATCTTGGCGACAACTCCTGCAAATCAATCAGGTTTTGTGTCAGTTGCCGTTGTCCAACCTGACAATACTGTGCTGCGTCAGGACAAGGCCTTTTTTTACGAAACAGACGTTTCAATCTTTGGTGTAAAGCCTGATAAGGGGCCTGAAACTGGCGGAACCCCAGTAACAATAACTGGTTATGGTTTTACCCAAAACACCAGCTTCATAATTGGAGGCCGTCTTGTATTTGATGCCCGCGTCTTGGATGAGCAGACAGCAGTGGCTGTTACCCCGCCATCAAGTGCCGGTCCAAAGGATGTCATGGCGGTGTCGGAAGGTGGAACCGGGCGTTTGCGTCGGGGATTTTCATACCTTGCGACACCTTCAACACCAAAGTGTTTTCCTGCCGTTGTCCCTGTTGGTCAGGAAGCTTTGGTTTTTGCAACCGCGGTCCCACCAGTTGACTTGGTGATTGCAACGCCAGGTAAGGCTGCAAATATCACATCTTTACAGGATTTCGCGAATTTTGAGCTGACAGCGACTCAAGCTGGCCCAATCGAAGTCACGCTAAGTGGTCCTGCAGGTGTAGCTACAAACTCGTCCTGTCTTTGGGCAACAGACAAGGATATTAGGACGGGGAACCTTGAAATATTGGGCTTTTCACCTGGAGTCGTTCCGGAATCAGGCGGCATGCCTGGGGTTTTGGGGGTCATTGGAATCCAAGCTGGGGTAAGGGTCGAGATTGGCAAAACCAATGCTGAGATCGTGTCCATCGATCCTGAAGCCGGTTACATTGAGGTTTTGATCCCCCCACATGAGCCAGGTGTAGTGGCTTGTACCGTCGCAAGTGGTGCCCGCACGGTAACTTTGCAAAACTGCTTGCGTTATGTGCCTGATATGGCAATTGACGAAGTTTTTCCAAGCGAAGGCCCTGCAACTGGAGGCACCCGAGTTTTGCTCAAAGGCAAAGGGTTGGGTCAAGTTAGCCAGGTAAACGTCGGGCCTTTACCAGCCACCATAGTTGCTGGCCCCTCAAATTCTGCAATTGAGGTTGTTACCTCTGCTGGTAGCCCTGGACGTCACGATGTAATTGCGATTGCAAGCGATGGACGAAGGGCCGTCTTGCCAAAGTCCTTCAGTTATGGGTCAAATGACGTCGCATTAATCGCCATCACCCCTGATTCTGGAGCGATAGCAGGTGGCACTATCGTTTCTTTGGTAGGTTCTGGATTTGCGCCAGGTTGTCGCGTTGAATTTGGTTCAATGCCTGCGGAAATTATTGATGATTTTGACCCTGCAAGACTTCTTGTACGTACTCCTATGCAAGAGGAGCCAGGCCAATATGATGTGTCTGTTCGCTTCCCCAATGGACATTTAAAAACGCTACGTGAGGGGTTCACCTATTTCGACCCGACCGGAATTTTTGGGGGCGTTTGGGGTGAATCCATTGATGGCGCAGTAAATGTGACTGTAAAAGATGGTTCTACTGGCAAGTCTCTTGTTGGGGCTTTTGTTTTGATTGGCCCCGATGATGAGGCCCAGTACTTTGGGCGTACCAACTTGACGGGCCAGCTGACTTTGTCAGGTCCAGACCTAGTTGGTCCGCTCCAGATAACTGCAACGCGTGAAGATTACACGACGTTTTCGATAGTTGGTGTCGATGCTGAAAATATTACTTTGTACATCGACTCCATTCTTCCACCGCCGGACACTGGCAGCGGCAGTGGCTCTGGTTCCGATCCTTTACCACCCGGCCTTGTGAAGGGGAAAGTCACTGGAATTGAAAAGAACCTACTGATGCCAGCTGACTCCTGTGTCAACCAGCAACTGATCCATGGTCCATTGTGCAGGCCTTGTTCCAGCGACCTAGATTGTGACTATGCCAAGTGTGTCCCTTTTTCACAGGGCGGCTTTTTTTGCGCGACAGATTGCGTCAGTGATGACGATTGTCCCGATGGTTACTCATGTTTTGCATCTTTTGGAACCGGTCTTGTGTGCAAACCTTCGACAGGGCGAGTTGAAATTCGATGTAACACTACGCTGTCTGGAGCATACTCATATCCGCCTACTCAGGGGCCTGGGGCATTGGTTGGGCCGCAGCGTTCCTATGTGGTCAATTCCAGGCTTGGAACGGTCGGGGTGCAATGTGAGGGCGGTGTGCGCCATTTTTCAGATGGGAACTTCGAGCCGATGGTTTTTGGCTTGACCCTTCCCATTACTGTTTATCCAGCTCGAATCACCGAAGATCAAGACGTAGACCTCAACATCCACCTGGATCGCGATCTGAAGGTCAGATTTGTAAATGCTCCAGGTGGTGCTGATGGTCCAAATGACCACAGTTTGATGGCGGCTATCGAGTTGGGAGTAGCTGGGGCTTTAAGGCCGTGGCCAGTGATGGGTGGCTACGACCTGAATCATTACCATCTGAACAAGCTTCCAAGGGAATTCAAAGGGCCTTTGGAAACCGCCAAGATGATGTTCATGGGTGAGGCCAACTCAAGGGTACCAGGCGGCATGCCATACTCGGTCTCTCGCGTTTCAGATTGGCTGCCTGGAAAAAAGGACACAGTGGCGTTCATCGGGGTAAACTATGGGACAGTCCTTGCCCAGGAGGTTCGTCCGGAGGTTTATGCGGCATGCCCTGTTGCTGAGGGCAGCTTGCTGTTTGGGCCAAATGGTCGGACTTGGTTGATCGATCACGACAAAAAAGTGTCCCAGATGCCTTCCGCAGCCTCAAGTACTCTGTATGCCTGTACCAATTACGGCGAGTCGATTTTTGCTGTTGGAGACGGGGGTGTTATCACTAGGTTGGAAGCTGGTGTTTGGCAACGAGAAGCTGTTCCAACCGCCAAAACCCTGATGGCCATTGCTTTTGACCACGATGGAACCGGTTGGGCTGGGGGCGATGGGATCCTGCTGCGTCGCGCATCGGATGGCACCTGGATTGAGACCCCTTATGGGTCAAATCAAGCGATTCGTTCGCTTATTTCGATTCCTGGTGGTGGGTTAATTGGGTTTGGTGACAAGGGGCTGGTCATTAAAATCGCTGCAGAAACCGCCAGTCCGCTGCTACCTTTTCCTGGAAATAAGGACCTTTTGACAGCAGTTATAGCCGGTGATCAGATTGTGGTGGGCGGAGCGCAAGGTGGGGCGTACATTGGCCCTTGGATGGGCCCCTTCAACCCAATTCCCATCTCCACATTTGTAGATATCACAGCCTTGACTGTCACGGACAACGGCAGCATTTACGCGGCAGGCAGTCTTGGTCACGTGTTTGTATTTGATGGTACCCAGTGGTCCAAGATTGAGATCGCAGGATTCAATAGTGAAATCACTGTGTTAATTCCAACTGAGGATGGGGAAATCCTGGTGCTCGCCTCTGATGATCTAGCCATTGGTCCCTTTCTTGGAATAGCAAAATATCAAAGTCCAATAGTCAACTCTCCATGGTTAAACAGGACCATCGAGTGGTCTTTTGATCGTCTACCAACCCCATCGTTCACGTATATGGGCCTTTATGGTTCGAAGGCAAAATCGGCATGGGTAGTTGTTGGCCCTGGACACATCCAGAAGGTGCGTTTGCCAGACCTTTCTGTCAAAGGAGGACCTGAGCTAAAGGCTCCCTTGCCCGGCAGCGTTCGGATAAGGGCCTATCATGTGCTTAATAACGCCTTTGACATAAATCGATTTGATAACGCCTCGTTATACTCATCCAGTTGGAGATCTTGGGTTATTCAGCAGGTGGAAGCACTACTTCTGGACTGATCCAGATCCAGCGCAGACAAGCTTCAATCGGAGGTTAGGTTTGGGGTTACTGTGGGGAGATCACCGACTCCATCGCAACAGTGCCTGGGCTTCCAAAAGAGCCCCAAATGGACCGCCTTCAAGCAACAGATTCATTTCCAGGGTGCCTCCACACAGGCAGGCGTTGCAATCCTTGGGCTCAATCGCCTTCATCGCGTCCATGACCGTTGGGTGATCCATCAAAGGTGTGTGTAAACCGTTTAGTTCTCCGGCGCATGAATAGATAGCGCCGGACGGGTCCATTCTGCAAAACAGCCGACCACTACCACAAGCCACTTTACGTGAATAAACAGGCCATTCCATGTAGTAATCCAGTGCTCGGTAGGAGTTCAAAACTGGAGCTCCAGCCTTTTTTAGCCGCCTAATCTTCTTTAGGGCAAGCTGCATCTGCGCAGGCTGTGGGGCTGCCGCATTAAAACGGTCAGTATCTTTGCAAACTACAGGGTTAACAGGTTGAAATCGAATTGGTAATCCTTGGGCTTCAACAAAAATCTGATCGATAAAATCAAGATTCCCTTTGGTAAGAGTGCAGTTCAATCGCACTGGAACTTTGGCCTTTTTCGCAACCTCGATAGCCCGTTTTACTGCAGCATATGCCCCCTTGCCTCGGAGCTTGTCGTGAATTTCTTCTGGGCCATCAAGACTCATCGCTACGCCATCGATATATTGGAGTATTTCTCGGCGTTGCGGCAGTAAAAATCCATTGGTGTTCAGATCCACTGCAATGCGGTGCTTCTTTAAAAACTTGGCCAATTCGATAACGTCTTCTCTGACTAGGGCCTCGGCCCCTCCAAGGATACAAAATCGAAGGCCGGCCTTGATAAATCGCTCCAGGTGCAGCAACGCCCCCTCAGTGTCAAGTTCTGCCGCCTGAAATTCTGGCACCCCACAGTAAGAGCAACGCTGATTACAACGGTAAGTGACGTCAAAACCAAGCACTGCGGGTGCTTTGCTGTTAAAGGTCCAGTATTTGACCACATCTACTATCAGACCAGTTCTTGATAATCTGCTCATATACCCCAATTCCGTCAGGGCCGTTTCTAGTCTAGGCACTTAAGGCCATGATTGGAAGCGATTTGCCCATTGGCCCAATTGGGCAGCGATATCTCGCGTCAGCCCGGGCCGTGATTTTGGGTGCAAAATTGACGGCGCCATCAAGTAAGCGTTGCCAAAATGTCATTAACGCCGTAAAGAATTCGCTTTGTTTTAACGGTTAATTGCATCTAAAAAGGGCGGTTGGTCTGTAACCCTTCTAACATCGGGTGTAATTCGGTGTGTAAATTGGATTTGGCAGATATGTTCTTGTTCGGCATGAATATTGCTTGGAAGGCCGCCCGGTGTATCTTAGCCGGTTGGGGCTTGAATGCAGGATTTTTTACGAAGAAATTTTTGGGTAGTCAGATTGGCTGCTATTGCGGTCGGAGCGTGGCTTTTGGCGGCAGTTACCACTCAGGCTGTGGCTTGGGCGGTTTTGAAGCCAGATCCTGGAGCTGTAACCCAAATTCTGGACTCTCTTCCACCTCCAATCCCAAAGGCTGTTAAGCCTGACACTAACGTTTCGCTTAGCAGCACTCTTGGCGAGCACAATCTGTTTGATGCCGAGCCTCCGCCCATAGTGATCGAGGAAGGTGAAGAGGGTGGGCACGATGAGCCAGCTTTGTCATTAGACTTTAACGTGGATCTCCTTGGTACTTTGGTTGCAGATAAACCAGAGTGGTCCTTGGCAACCATTAGGGTCGAAGGCGTCACCATGATGGTTAAGCTTGGGGCCCAGATTCGAGAACAAGCCGAGGTGGCCGAGATAGCGCCGCGATACATCGTGCTGGTGGCAGGCACCGATCACCGCGTAGTCAAGCTGTGGGATGAAAAAATCGCTGAAAGGGCCAGTCAACCAAGGCCTGTTGCGGCGACGACCCCAGTTGGTTTTACTCCGCCAGTTGCTGCCAAAAAGGATGATTTTTCAAAGGGGGTCCACAAAAAAGGACCTTATGAATTCCAGATTGATCGAAACATGCTGGAAGAAAACCTTCAGGACCTGACCAAACTCGGGATGCAGGCGCGAATTGTGCCCAACTACGAGGCCGGTCAGTACAACGGTTTCAGACTGGTTGGTGTGCGTCCCGACAGTTTGTATAAGGCAATTGGGTTGCAGTCGGGTGACATGATTAGTAGGGTCAATGGTCAAAACATTGATACCCCCAATCGTGCGATCCAGTTGTTTGAAGAGCTGCGCAGCTCTTCCAATATTGCGGTTGATATTGAGCGTCGTGGTAAAAAGATCACATTAAATTACCAAATCAAGTGATGAGGGATATCTGATGACCCAACATTTTGGAAAGTACACCCTATCGGATTTTGCGAAGTCGGCCTTATTGGGTGTGGGTATCTTCAGTTTGCTGTTGATTGGCGGCCCAAGCTATGCCCAATCAGGTGGTGGACCTGGTGTTTTACCATCAAGTTCAAGTACGATGCCGCCACCTAAAATCCCAGGGCAGGGGCTAACAGCTCCAGCTCAGGCGCCAGTCTCCCAAACCATAAGTCCTTTGCCCGAGGCTGGTGGAAAGCCGTCGCCTCAAGAGGTCACAGCCTCGTTTGATCTGAAGTCCAACTTTGAAGATGACCCCAAATGTGTCTCCTTGCCACTGAACGCAAAGATCAGTGTGGACTTTGAAGAAGTGCCGCTGTACGACGTTGTAAAGTTCATGGCATGTATAACCAAGCGAAATTACATAGTTGCTTCCAACATCAAGCAAGGTAAAACCATCACAATTTTGTCCACTGGTCCAGTTACCGTGTACGAGGCGTACAAGGCATTTTTGTCGTCGCTGGATGTAAACGGCCTTACACTGGTTCCGGCAGGTCCCTTCTACAAAATCGTGGAGCTAGCCAAAGCCAAGACCGAGACTGTTCCGCTGTACGGCTCATCCGAGAAAGTGCCTGATGAAGATCGTCTCGTTACCAGAATAGTTGCGTTAAACCACGTGGATGTGAAGGACATTGAGCCAATTTTGCAAAAATTCAAGACTGCTTCAGGTGATATAAGCAGCTATGCCCCCGGAAACAGTCTGATCATCACCGATATGGGGCGAAATATCGTCAGAATTTTGAAGTTCGTAAATGAGCTTGATATCCCAACTGGGCGTGAAAAAATCTGGGTGCGTCCGATTCAATACGCAAGTGCCACAGACATGGCCAACCTGATCACCAACTTGTTTGGTGATGGTAAGGCCGGCTCTGGCACGTCAAAAGCGCCGCCTCGACCTGCAAGGGGCAGGGGGGCTCAGCCAGCGCCACCAGCTGGGGCGCCGGCTGGTTCGGACTCGTCGGCAGATTCTGCATCAACCGTTTCGAAGGTAATAGCTGATGAACGCTCTAACCAGCTGATTTTAGTGGCCACTCCATCGGCATATCTGAAGATTGATCGCCTTCTTCGACGGATGGACATGCCAATTGAAGGCGAGGGGCAGATCCACATTTACTATCTGGAAAATGCGACTGCTGAAGACGTAGCCTCGACCTTGTCTTCCTTGACAAGTGGCTCTGGCGCCAAGCCAAAGTCAGGTACGGCTGCTGCAGGTGGGGTTGCCGCCTTGTTTTCAGGCGAAGTAAAGATAACTGCCCACAAGTCTACAAACTCGCTGGTAATCGAAAGTACCTTAAAAGATTACATGGCCTTGAAGAGGGTCATCCAGCAGCTTGATGTCCGCAGAAAGCAGGTCTATGTGGAAGCGGTCATTATGGAAATCTCCAGCAACAAGGACCGCAAGCTTGGTATTTCTGGCAGTGGTGGAACTGCCTTTAATATAGGCGGAAATACTGTGCCACTGCTGCTTGGGATGGGTGGGCTTGGAATCTCAGCTTTCGATATGAACCAACTTCAAAAGGGTGGCTTTGCAGCTGGTTTACAAGGTCCACTTGTTGACGTTTCAACTGGGACGACTGGTTCCACAAGCACCGCTGGGGCATTATCTATTCCGACCTATGGTTTGTTGATTCAGGCTGTGCAATCTAACTCTGATATCAACGTGTTGTCGACTCCGCACATCCTTACTATGGACAACGAAGAGGCCGAGATCGTGGTTGGAAAGCAGATCCCCTACCAGGCGTCTTCGATGGGTGGGCTTAGCAACCTGCTGGGTTCCTATGGAGGTCTTGCGTCATCCGCGCTTGGTGGCGTAGCAGGCGGGGCGGCCACAAGTCTGCTGTCGTCTTTGGGAGTCTACGGCGGCTATGGTGCTTATGTTCAGCGAATCGACGTTGACTTGACCCTGAAAATTACGCCTCAGATCAGTGAATCCAACTTTGTGCGCTTAAAAATCGACCACCAGCTTGATGATGTAGAAGCGCTTGATCCTTCATTAGGACCGACAACCTCAAAGCGTAAGGTCTCAAACACTGTTGTTGTGCGGGATCAGCAGCCGGTCGTAATAGGCGGTTTGATCAGGGATATCGAGGTTACTGGGGTCGATAAGGTGCCATTTTTGGGTGACATTCCGGTGATCGGCCAACTTTTCCGTACCACTGCGAAACGCGTTGAAAAGCGCAACCTCTTAATGGTGATTACCCCCTATATCATTGAAGACCCTTCAGACTTGCAGCGCATCCATCAGCAAAAAATGGATGAAATGCGCGAGTTTGCTGAGTACATGTCCACCAAGAAGGCCGAATATGGTGGCCACATTGATTACCGTAAAAAACACGGGATCTTGGAAGATATTCGCAGAACCATGGTTCAGGTTAACAAGGACCGTGAGCTGTTGGAGCAGACTCGTTTTGATGATCAAGACATCGTAGGTTCGGCAAAATCTCATGACCTGGACTTTGATCCCTTTGCAGAGCAGGACGGCGAATTGGAAGTGGTAGCACCACCAAAGGTCGATCAGGTCATTGAGGTTGATGCCCAGGCGGTCGAGCTTGAGCCCATCGAGGAGTAGTTAGGGATGAACCAGTTGGCTCAAACTGGAAATAATGAATTTGTCCGCAAGCTTTTGTTGGAGCACCAACTTGTTGATATCGAGGGGCTGCAACGGGCTGATGAGGCCAGGGAAGCCAGGCCTGACATTGGCCTTGTTGAGGCCATGTTAAACCTTGAGATCCTGGATGAACGCCAGTTTTTACACACGATGGGGGTTGTTTTGGACCTCCAAGTTCTGGACGAATTACCAGTTGATGATATCGACCTGGAATTGGTGCGAGACCTGCCAATTACCTATGCAAAACAGGGATATGTACTGCCTTTAAGACGTGAGGATGGTCGCGTTGTAGTGGCCATGTCCAACCCCTTGGACTTGTCAGCGCAAGATGACCTGAGGGTGTTATTGCGCGGCAGGATAGAGCCGGTCCTTGCTTTGCGAGAAACCGTTTTTGAGGGGATTAACAAGGTCTACGACCGGATGCACGGCCTTGAAGGTACAGCGGGCGAGGTCTTGCAAGATGACGACTTGGGTTCTATCGCCCACGAGATTGAAGAATCAACCAAGGATATTTTGGATGTCACTGATGAGGCACCAATCATCAGGCTGGTCAACAGCATATTGGCCCAGGCGGTCAAGGATCGCGTCTCGGATATCCACATTGAGCCTTATGAAAAGCACCTTTCTGTGCGATTCAGGAAGGACGGCATTCTGCGTGAAGTCCTTCGCCCACCGCGGCGATTTCAGGCGTCTATCGCCAGCCGAATCAAGATCATGGGAAATCTGAATATCGCTGAAAAGCGACTGCCCCAAGACGGTAGGATTAGGCGAGTTGTTGCAGGAAAAGAGATCGACATCCGACTTTCGACCGTCCCAACGACCTTTGGCGAACGACTGGTCATGCGTATCTTGGACCGTACATCCACGGTCTTGGACCTGACAGATCTGGGGCTCGATAAAAAGCTTCTCGATACGATGGAGGACTTGATCAGCCGACCTCACGGGATCATCTTGGTAACAGGTCCCACCGGGTCTGGTAAAACCACCACGCTGTATGCTTGTCTTACCAGGATTAATACCCCTGATAAAAACATCCTAACTGTTGAAGATCCTGTGGAATATCAGATTTCCGGCATTGGTCAGATGCAGGTCAATCCCAAGATCGACTTTACCTTTGCCAATGGACTTCGAGCGATTTTGCGACAAGACCCTGACGTGGTTTTAATCGGGGAAATCCGTGACAAGGAAACCGCGGAGATCGCGGTTCAGGCGTCTTTGACTGGCCACTTGGTGTTTAGCACCCTGCACACTAATGACGCGGCCTCTGCCTTTACTCGACTGGTCGATATGGGAGTTGAGCCGTTTTTAATCGCCTCGTCGGTCTTGGCCATGGTGGCCCAGCGTTTGGTGCGTGTTGTGTGTCGTGAATGCAGGGTGCCATATGTCCCATCGGAAGGGGAGCTTGCCTCTTTAGGCCTCACGAAAGTTGAACCAGGCGACACGTTTTTCAGGGCGGCTGGATGCCCAGCATGTTCAAACACCGGTTATGCAGGCCGAAACGCCATCTATGAAATCATGCGCGTTGACGAGGCCGTGCGCGAACTGGTTATGAAAAACGCGGATGCTGGTGCGCTGAAAAGGGCGGCCCTGGCGGGAGGCATGCGGACCTTGCGACAAGATGGCGTTTTAAAAGTTCGCCGCGGGATTACCACGGCTGAAGAGGTTATGAGAGTTACCCAAGGTGACTTAGATTAGGATGGCGCGATGCCGTTGTTTGAGTACAAAGGATATTCCTCAAAGGGAAAGCAGGTCACCGGAGTGGTGGAAGCTGATGGCCCAGCTGACTTGAGGGGCAAGCTTCTGAAGGATGGCGTTTACCTTACTTCCTTTGCGGAAACCGGTGGTTCCAAGACCAAAGCGGCGCGAAAAGGCGACAAAAAGGGCGACGGCTCTCTGCTTTCTAAAGAGATTGACCTCAAGGGAATGTTTGAAAGGGTTAAACCTGGGGAAATCGCCGTACTTACAAGGCAGTTTGGGACGCTGCTGCGGGCTGGAATTCCGATGACTGAGGCCTTGACGGCCTTGGTAGCTCAGCAAGAAAAGCCAAAGTTAAAGGCTGTAATGACCTCTGTCAGGGAAAAAGTTCGCGAGGGTAGCTCTTTGGCTGACGCTTTGGCCGAGCATCGCAAAATCTTTACGGACCTTTACATCAACATGGTCAGGGTTGGTGAGGCGTCGGGTACCTTGGACATCGTTCTTGAGCGGCTTGCCGACTTTTTGGAATCCAACGTCAGGCTTCGTTCCAAGGTGACCTCGGCGATGATTTATCCAATCCTGATGGCCGGTGTTGGACTGCTGATTGTCGCCTTGATGATGCTTTTGGTTGTTCCAAGGATGGTTGAGCTGTTTGAAGACATGGGTGGCGAGCTTCCACTGCTTACCAGGATCCTGATTGGTCTTAGTGATTTTACCACCAATACCTGGTTTATCGGTCTGCCACTGACGATTTTGGCGATTTGGCGGTTTAAGCGATACATCAACACCGAAAAAGGGCGCTGGTGGTGGGATGGCGTCCGTTTGCGTGCCCCGCTGTTTGGACCAGTTGTGCGCTTGGTGTCGGTGGCCAGGTTTGCGCGCACCTTGGCGACTCTGCTTACTTCTGGGGTTCCAGTGCTTTCATCGCTGGATATCGTCAAGACAATCGTCAACAACGTCGTTATGGCGAAGGCGATAGATGACTCGAAGGTGGCAGTACGTGAAGGTGAAAGCCTGGCGACACCGCTGCAAAAAAGCGGGCTCTTTCCACCGATGATGACGCACATGATCGCCATTGGCGAAAAGACAGGTCAACTGGAAGGGATGCTAAAAAACGTGGCCGATGCCTACGACTCAGAAGTTGACTCCAGGGTGACCATGCTGACCGCAGTGATGGAGCCCGTGATGATTGTAGGTATGGGCATTATGGTTTCATTTCTGGTGTTCGCCATTTTAATGCCGATGCTGAAGATGAACGAGGTCATAGCAGGGGGCTAATTGCCTCGGGGAGGACTATTATGAAAACGCGAATAGCCGCAAAGAGTTCCAAGGCTGCTTTTAGAGGAATGACTCTACTCGAAATCATGGTTGTTATTGCCATCATAGGAATTGTGGCAACAGCAGTCTCGGTTGGCGTTGTGGGGTATTTGAACAAAGCCCGTGTCAATGCGACAAAGTCGCAGATTGGAACCATTTCCAACGCGCTCCAGATGTATGCCCTTGATGGCGATTATCCAAACACCCTGACTGCCCTGACAGAAGGCGTTGGAGCTCCACTGAAGCCAAAGCAACTTAAGGATCCATGGGGCCAGGACTTTGTCTACAACTATCCCGCCCAAGACGCCACCCGCGAGTTTGATTTGTGTTCAAAGGGGCCTGACAGGCGGGAAAATACAGAAGACGACATATGCAATGACTAGATTTGACGAGATCACCTTGACTCGACGCAAGATGGCAGGCTTTACCCTGATTGAACTTGGGGCGGTGCTGGCCATAGCGATGCTCTTGGTGGTCGCTGGGATAGCAACAATGCAGGGGATTCGGAAGGCAGACATTAGTACCTCTGCTGCAAAAATCTCGGCATCTATCCGATATCTTTACGATCTAGCTGCTATCAATAACAGAACTTACCGCTTGGTTTTTGATTTTGAGTCCAGCTCATACTGGGGTGAACAGATTGATTTATCCCAGACGTGTGGGACTGCAGTCCTGCCCTCGGATGAAGAGCGAAAATTCGGTTCTGACGAGCCGACTATTGGTGGGTCAGAGGTGTCTGATAGCCCAACTGGTGGTCAGGGAAAGCTTAAAGACAACCTGCTTTCCAAGCGTGAACTGCCCAAAGGCATCAGGTTTATGGGGGTGATGACAACCCACCAAGACGAACTGACCGAAGACGGCACTGCCGAGGTTTACTTTTTTCCAAGTGGTTACGTTGAAAGGGCGTTTATCTATCTGGAACGCGATGGCGAGGTTTATACCATCGAAACTCTTCCCTTGAGGGGAGTTGGTGTTGTTCATTCAAAAGAGCTTGATCTTAGGGACTTGCTGGATGAAGGCTAAAAGATGGCCAAGGTGTCAAAAATAACAGGATTGAATCGGCGTAACCAAAGGGGGTTTACCCTCCTTGAGGTTATGGTTGCGCTGATGATTCTTGCTATGTCCTTGGCGGCCATATCGTTTTCAAACGCGGCGGCCATGAATCAGGTCAGCAGGATCACCAGAATGACCACCGCTGCCTTTTTGATGGAGGGCGTTGTAAACGATATTCATGCTCACTATGTCAGCCAGGGCTTGCCATCAAACAGCATTGAAGACCGCCAGTGCGACCTGCCAAGGGATTTTCAGAACATCTACGAATGCAGATATGACTTAAAGGCCCTTAATTTGACGCCCGATCAAGTCACAACCTTGGCTGAGGCGGCGATGACCCAGTTTGCAAACTTAGGCGAGCTTGGGCAAGACATGGATGGTGTCTCCAGTGGCGGCCTTGACCTTCAACAGTTGGCAGTATTTTCCCCTTTGTTTGGTCCCATGGGTCAGGAATTGATGGCGTTGTGCAGGGTTGATATGAGCCAAGTCATCATGGGCGTGACCGCGATGACTGGCTTTTTGCCCAGAATTATCGACGAGGTTAGTAAACGAACCAGGCAGCTAACAGTGCGATTAACCTGGAGAGATGGTCCAAGGGGCAGTCGTGAGCTTCCAGTTCAGACCTTCATAGTGTCTTTGCCTGAAGAAGAGATGGCTGCCAAGCGCGAGATGGAGCGGATGATGGACGTCCAAGAGGCCGTCCAGGCAAACACTCCAGGTTTTGGTACCAGGGGGACTATTACTCCGCAAGGAACTCCAAGCACGCAAATGCCCGTTGGTGGTGGTGCCAAGCTACCCTTTGGGGGTGGCAAATGAAAGCGAGGGGCTTCACTCTGATTGAGGTGCTGGTGGCAGTTGGTCTGCTGGCGTTTATTTCGCTGCTGATGGTGCAGGCCATCCGTTTGTCTTTTCAGGCTCGCGAAGAAATAGCAAGAGTCGAGGATTTAAACCACGCCGCCCAGGTTGCGCTTCGACGGATGACTTCTGATATTTCAATGGCTTACGTTTCAAACCATGTTAATCAGCAGGAGCCCACCACGGCCACCCTTTTTGATGGGAGTGAGGACACCCTGCTTTTTTCGTATCTTGGGCATGAAAGGCGCAGGCGAGGTGCCAGGGAGTCAGACCAAGGCATAGTTGAGTACCGCCTTGAACGAGGTGCGGAAGGGCGGCAGCTGATCCGTCGTGAAAAGTTTATTCCTGATACTGAACCCGAGCGTGGCGGCATTCGTGAGGTTTTGGTCACAGGAATTAAAGATTTTAGACTGGCTTACTGGGATGAAAAGAGTGAGGACTGGAAAAACGAATGGGAGGTAATCATGGAAGATGCCTTGCGTTCGGGAACTGGAGGGTCCTTGTCACCAGTGGTAGCCCCTGCAGGGTCGGCCATGATGAAGGCGGCCCAGGAAAAAATGCTTGAAGAATATCAACTGCCATCGCGGGTTTACATTCGATTGGTCTTGGCAGACGCCGATGGTAACGAATTTCCATTTGAGACTCAGGCGAGGATTCATTTGAGGTTTCCTTTGAATTTTTAGTGGTGTTTTGGTGAAGAGAGTAGTCGACAAAAAAGGACCTGCCAGCAACTTCAAAGGGGTCGCCCTGATTGTAGTTTTGGCGGGTATTACCGTTTTGGCGGCATTTTCAAGCGAGTTCACCTATCGTTCCCGGGTTGATATCAAGGTCGCCTCAAATGTTGAGCGGCAAGTCCAAGCCTACTTTCATGCGCGTTCGGCGGCCGAGATTGCCCGTTTGATAATCTCGTCCCAAAAGATGGTCGACCAGGCAGTAGCGGCGTTTATGGGTAGGGGTCGCGCCCCCCAGCTCTGGATGTTCGCAGGCAAATTTGCCGAGATTTTTGCCTCATCCAGCCTTAACTTCCTGGGTATGGATGTGATGAACCTGCGCGGTGCTGAGGGACTAGGCGTCCAAGTAGGCGGTTTTGACTTAAAGGTTGAATCCGAGGACCGCAGGATCGGGATTAATGCCGCAGGTTCAGATGCGGCCTTGTTTGGAAGGCTGTATCCGCTGTTTGCAGGGGAAGTTGACCCTGACAGCAGACGGACCGAGATGGACAGAAAGGCGGCAGACCTAGTTTTAAACATCATGGACTGGATTGATGCCGATGATAATCGTTCCGATATCGACTCGATGGGCAATTTCATCCAGGCGGGTGGCGCAGGTGAAAACATCGATTACTCGAAATATGGATATCGCGCCCGAAACGCCAAAATGGACACCGTTGAAGAGTTGCGGCTGGTTGAAGGGATGACAGACGAGCTTTTTTGCAAGTTTGGGGATGAATTGACGGTTTACCAGACTGATAAAGTGAACATCAATGAGGCAAGTACCCAACTAATCAAGGCCTTAGTCTGCGATTCAATAATTGGAGATCGGACGCTTGCTTGTGGATATGGTCTGGATTATTCGGACGCACCGGTGGATCGTGCCTTGGCGTTGATGGACTTGTGCCGCGATATTAAACGGGCGCTTTTTATGCCGCCATTTTCAAACGAGGCCGATTTCATTGGTTTTTGGACGCGGCTTCCAGACCCGTTGAATCAATTCATTGTGGTTGACCAGAACAAGCTTAGGCCAATGGTGGGGACCAGAACCAAGGTGCTTAGAATAACCGCCAGAGGGTGGGCTGGTGCATCTGGCCACCAGATCACGGCGGTGATTGATCAAGGCTCAGAGAACTTTTTGTACTGGAAAGAAAGTGGATTTGATGCAGGTGGTATGAAGGACCTGGGTATAGAAACTCAGGTTGCTCAAGAAATACCTTAGACGTAGGGGTAGGGCATGGGTTACCGTGTAGTTGGTGTAACTGTTGGACCTGACAAGGTAAGAGCTGCCGTCATCGAGACTCGTTTGCGACGGTTTGAGCTAAAAGCAGTTCACGAAGTTTCCAGGCGGGCCGAGGGGGTGCCTGCCTGGGAAGGGGCTGAATCAGATGATATTCCAAAGGAAACTCCGGCTGCGGCGCTGGCTAAAGCTTTGGTCCCGCCATTGTCGGCCATGGACTCTGTAGTGCTGGCCTATCCAGGGGAAAGGGCTTTTATAAGGCGGCTTTCGTTTCCATTTAAGGAAAAGGTGCGCATTAATGCCACGCTGCCTTTCCAGATGATTGGTCACGTCCCGGTTGAGCCTGAGGATATTCACTGTGCTTATGGTCGAATTGGTGTTGATGGCGCAAACACCGATACATTGGCAGTTGCTGTACCAATAAATGAATTTGCAGAGTTTCTTTCGCAATCAAAGGCGATGGGTTTTGATCCAGCCTCTGTTTCCGTTGAGGGCATCTGTTTGGCTGCTTTGGGTAAGTATCTGCCTGATGCGATTGATGGGCAGCTGCTAATTTGGGCAGAGGGCACGCACACGGAAATCGTGGTCTTGAGGGGGGAAGAACCTGTTGTTGTTCGTACTGTGGAACTGGGCGAAGCCGTTTGCAAAGATGGTGAAACTTCTTCGGCATTTTCGCGTGAGGTTGTGCTTAGCATAGCATCGGCATCTGAGTTTGGGGCTTCGGTGGGACACGTCTGGGTTGCAGGTCCTGAGGCAGATGTTTTGGCTGATTCACTTGGCGAGGCGTTGAAGCTGCCTTGTGAGGTGTTAAATCCCAGGGATCTGACTATCCCAGGTGCTGCTGGACTTGGCGATGCTCCGTCGTCTTTCATCAAGGTGATTGCGCTTGCCTTGACTTCTGTTACTCCAGAAGGTGCAGGTAGCTTGGACCTGCGGACAGGTCCCTTCAAAGTTGAAGGCAATCATGGGCTGTTTCGTGAGCACGCCGGGTTCTTTGCAATCACACTAATTCTTTTTGCTTTGCTTGGGCTTGCTAATGGCGTGTTCAAATATGCTGGCTTGATCGCCGAAAAAGAGGCTAATCAGGCTGAACTGGTGGCATATACAACCAGGATTCTTGGAAAGGAGCAGACTGATTTCGATGCGGTTTTACGAACTGTCAAGTCAGTTGCAGGTGAATCCTTTAAAGTTTTCCCAACTTGGACTGGTGTAGACACCTTAAACCGCCTGTCATCCATGATCATGGATATTGGTAAAGTTTCAATCGAATCAGATATTTCTGAGGCTATGGAAGATCTTGGGATGACAGCTGGACAGCCATATGCCCTTGAATTCGAGTCGGTCAGGATCGAACCAAGGAGTGCGTCTGTCAGGGGTGAAGTAGCCACCATCGAAATATTTGATGATTTTGTTGATAGGCTTAAGGCAGATCCATGTTTTCATGACGTGGTTGTGGAAAGTACAGAACGAATTCGGTTCCAGAGGCACCAAGGCTGGCAGCGCTTTTCCGTGCGCATGACCGTTGACTGCCAGGCAAAAACGGCCCAGGCTAAGCAGGGGGCAAAATGAAACTGTTTGAAACTCTGGACACAATGTTTGGAAGGATGACGCCGCGTGAAAGGCGTCTGACCACTATTTTGGTTGCAGCGATTCTTGTAATTGTGGTCGCTGGGGCTTGGGTTTTAAGCGCCTCCTTCTTTAGCTCCATCCGCGACGAGATCGACCATGGTCGAGATGTCATGGCTCAGCTTAGGCAGCTTGGCCCCTCTTACCTTGAAACCGCAGAAGACCGCAGAAGAATTGAAGAAGCTATAAGGGGAAACCGCCAATCAGTCAGGTCTATGGCAAACGAAATCCTGAAGAAGATTGAACTTTCTGCCACTGTGCAGGGGTCTACGGGAAATACCCTTGCTGACATCGTTTCATTTGAAGGGAAAACCAGCGAAACTCCGGTTGAAACTGACAAAAAGAAGACTGGTGCCAAGGGCAAAAAGGATGCTGGCGGGATAATACAGGTGGAGCAAAACCTGGAGTTCAAGGAGGTCCCAGCTATGGACCTGATTAAATTTCTGGATGCGGTTGAAAAGTCAAAACAACTGATTTTTATAACAAAAATCGAGGCTACCAGGAAGTTTAATGACCTTTCTAACGTGCGTGCCACCGTCAGTATTGCGACTTATGTGTTTAGTGGAGAGGATAGTTCAGCCGTAGAATCGGTAGATTAACCAGCCTGTGGTTGGCATAAATGAGGCGACAATGATACTGGATTGGTTGAAAAATCCACGAGTTTTAAAGATTGGCAGAATAGTTGGCTACATAACATTCGGCATTGTGGTCTTTATGATTGCAATCGTTGTTACGTTTCCAAACGCCAAGCTGCGCTCGTACTTGGAAAACCGGCTATCTGTCAATGGGCAAATTGTCAGGATTTCTGATTTGTCACTTCGAGGTCTTGCTTCTGCACGCATTTATGGCCTGCAGCTGGATCTTGTCCCGGCGAAGTTTGTACGCCCAGATGGCCTTACCGAGTTAGTGACCAGAAGGGTGGCTTTGGATCAGGTTGATGTCTCTTTAAGCCTGTTCAAGCTGCTGGTTGGCAAAATGGCGGTCACTGTTACTGTCAAGGACGGTGGCGGCGTTTTGGGGCCGCTTGAGATAACTCGCTTCGGAGGGCGCGTCTTGGTTGCTGTCGACAATATCCGTGATTTTCCAGTGCCAGATGAGTTGCCACTGTTCGGGGTGAAATTTCAGGGGGTGTTAAACGAGGGGCGAATTCGTTTGGACTATGACGAGGCTAGTGGACTTGTAGGCAGCGAAGGTGATTTTGAGCTAAAGGGCAGTGGTTTAAGGGCTGTAGCCCCGGTTTTAAGGAGCAAGACTCAGGGAAACGTTGCCTTGTCAGATGTGAACTTGGGTGGGCTGATTTTGGAAGTTCATCTGGGTAAACGCCAGAATATGATTGGGTTTAAATCAGACCGGCGATCTCCGTTGGCAGATGAGACGATAATCCATCTGGCCAGGGCAGAGTTGGACGGTACAGACGTCAAGATCTTGATTGAGGGGCAGTCGACCATTCGATTGGCACAAGGTAGGTCACTTGCTGAAAGCATGATGAACATTGAGGCTGCATTTAGTCTGGCTGATGTGTTTTTGGATCGCAAAGTAACAGTTAATGAAGAGGTCAGGACTCCCAACTCGTTCCTGCGGACTCTCTTGTCAATGGATCCAAAGTGGAAGAATGCAAAGTCCGGTAATTATTGGGGGATTGTTTGCTCTGGGATGCTTTCTAGCCCCAGTTGTAATCCCAAAAAACCGGCCATTCGAGGGGGCGATTTTAAGGCTCCTGTAGAGCAAGAGGTGAAAACGCCCGAGGTTGAGGAGGAGAGCGAGCAGCCAGTTCAGGCTAGGTCTGCCGCTAGGGCGCGTCCAGATAGACCGGAACGTGCCCAACCAGTTCCTAGAGAAGGGCAGCCGGTGCAGCCTGCTGTAACTCCAGGCCCAGCTCCGCTGGTTCCAAATCCAAACTACACTCCTCCGCCAAGGCGTGAGGCGCCGGCTGCTCAGGTGGAGCCGGTAGTGGATCCTGTAGTTGTGCCTGAGCCTCCGGCGGCCCCAGAACCGGCGGTTCAAGAGGAGGAGCCTTCAGGGCTGAGGCCGATGGTTATTGGGCGAGCTAGGTTTAGGGCGCCTACACAGGAAGAGCCGGCACAGGAGGCGCCACAGGAGCAAGTAGGTAACGAGACTGGCGAGGAGTAATGTTGAAACGAATTGTTATTGCTGCAGTTTTGGCCCTGTTTTCTAGTCAAGTTTTTGCCAAGGGGGTGGCTGAAGAGGCATTTCCCAAGTTTAAGTGGATTGATGCAAACGCCTATCAAGCTGATGGTTCTCGTTTTGGGTATGTGGCGTCAAGTTTCACGGTTGTTGGCAAGCCTTGTCACAAGCTGCCTAAAAAAGACGTCTGTTACGTGGCAAACAACGACTTGGATTTCACGTTAATTGGGCGCTATAAAAGCGATTCAATGAAGGATCCGATAAATATTCTTTATTCTCCGGGTGCTAGCATGGATCCGACGTTTCGCATAACGGATGCAAAAAACAACGTTATTTGGGAGCACTTTGTTGAAGAGCTAGCGATTGATGGGCGCGGGGTGATTTACACTTCTGGCAATATTAATCACATGTTCAATATGCGGGGAAAGTTCAAGCTTGCAGATGGGAAGGTGACCGAGGTTAAACAACCGTTTTTGTACGTTGGGGTGTCAGGCAAGATGCTTAAGCCTGCGAAACTATACAGTGCCAAGACGGGTGGGGATGTAGTTGCTTCCTTACCCGTTGGATATGAAGTAGAAGTATTACTGGCTGAAGATTATCAGAAATTTGGTAACGATGTCGTTCAACCAAGAGCCTTTTTAGTGAGAACAAAGTTTGGCCTTGTCGGATGGTTAATCTTGTCAGAGGCAGACGCCACCCACTTCGACCCAATCATCAAGGGCCTTGGATACATGGGGGATTGAACCCCCTGTCCCCTCCCCTGCCTTCCCAAGCGTGCTATCAAATCAGCGACTTGGCCTCAAGCTCATCCTTGCTTATTAATACTGGTCCTGCGTCTAGGGTTCTGATCCAGTAGAGGTCGGGGGGCAGCGCGTTGAACTTTGATAGTGTGGGGGGAGGTTCGTTGAAGGCTACTTTTAGCATGTAGTATGGGAAGTTTGCTCCAGCGGCGGAATAAAAATGGTGGGTGGTTCCAAACCGACCTGCATTGATTTCGGTTGGTAGGATCTGGCCGTCTGCGGCCCCTTTGAAGTCGACAAAGGCTACGCCGTTGTAGCTTTCGTCGATGGCTAAAACTGCTTGAAGTCCTTGTTGATTTAGGTCTTGGCGATGGACTGTATGGCAAATGGCTGGGGCGCCGGTGATGCCGCTTGGGCTGACGTGGGGGATTACATAGGAGTCGCGTTGGCGTCCTTGGCTTGCAAGTAGTTCGCCGTCTTTAAAAACCCCGAGAAACGTTAGGTTTTCACCTGGTAAGTATTCAGACGCTATGAACGCCCCATATCCGTTGTAAAAGTCGATCCAGCCGCGGGCTTGTAGTGGCGTTGAACATGGCAAGGCCGCGCCTCCGATTCCGCGACCTGGGATGCCTGCCCCTCGAAACCAGATTGGACGGCTACCGATTTGGTCAAAGGCGCGTTCTATGTCAGCCTCGTTGTCGATTATCATGGTCTGAGGTACTGCAACCCCTTTGTTTTTCCAGGTTTGCCATGTCTCCCACTTGCTTGCCGCAATCTGTTGGGTGGCAAGCGATGGCAGAAACATCTTTGCCCCAAGTTCGGCTTGATGCTTGGTTAGTACCGCCATTTCAATGCTGGAATTGGGATAAATGAAATTGAGGTCATACTTTGTTACTAGGTTGGAAATCGCTTGGATGTACTCGTCTTCGTTTGCAGCCCTTGGAACAAGCGCCTTTTCATCAGTTAGGGCCAGCTGTAGATAGTAAGGATTTGCGTCGCAACCCACTGTAAATATAGGCTCAGGCGCTATTTTGAGGCCTCTGGTCAGATTTACAGCCCCAGGGCCACCAGCACCTGGGATTAATACTCGCTTCATGGTCGCTATCCAAGCTCAAAGTACTTGCAAAACACAAACTGGCCGCCCTCTTCAAGGTATTCCTCAGAGTTCATCAACGTGCGATTGGGATACTCAAGGGAGCAGCTAAGCTTGTCGGCTGAAACATAGAGGCAATCAGGGCATCTGTAAGCCAACATGAACTGCTTTCGTTCTGCCTTAAACGAATCAATCTGCTCTGGAGTTGCAAAATAGGGCTTCATTCGATTCCTTCGTTGATTAGCTCAACTAAACGTTTTATTGCGATATTTAGGGCGTCGTCGTCTGATTCATCAAGCGCCAAGAAATAGCTACCAACAGCTGTCCATAACGGTTCGTTGTAATCACCAACAACCAAACGGTTTGGCACAAACGATTTTGCTAGGCCCCGTTTTCCAGACTTATACAAAAGCGCAACCGCGGCGGCCATGTACTTTTGGTCAAGGTGTTCAGTCAGTAGGGCCAGACCAGCCTTTTCAAAATCACCACTTACACAATCCAAGGTCGCCATTGCCAGCATAATGGGTTGTGGTGGAACAAAACGTTCGCTTGAAGGAATGGCGTCTGGTAATGCCTTGAAAACATGTGAATCCAACGTTTTGGCGATTAGTTCTTCGTTGCATTGGTCTGTAGCAAATGTCTTGGCAAGGTCGGTGCTGATCTTTTTCCAGGCATCTCCCAGCATCTTTCTGGCGGTCTCAAGCCTTCCAGCCTGCAACGCTTTGACACCTTTTCCCCATAGTTTGGAATTTTTATATGCAAATAAATCAGCAGGTTTGGCTGCCGGAATGAAAGAACATTCTCGGTGGTCTGTGGCACGTGTTATCATCCAAGGTCGGTCGCCGGCGGGCGGCTTGGCCCAAGTGGTGGCTGAGCTTACTGTGATCGCAAACGCGACCGCTATGGTGGTAAAAAGTCGCACGGCGGGGATTATAACCTGAATGTCGTCTTTGGTGCTCCAAAGTTATAGGGGATGTACCTACCTGATTGCCTTGGCCATCCTTTTGCTTTCCAGTACTGCTGCCAGCAAGCCTCTTGCTCCAGAGGGAACCTTTGTCAGGATCAGCATCGAAGGAGGCGTGTCTCCGTTTTCAAAGATCTCTTACGACCTGACAGTTAGAGGCCCTATAATTGTTGCAACTATCGTTAAAGAAAGTCTTTGTTACAAAGGCCAGCAAGATAAGTTGCGCCTGATTGATGGTGTGCCAGCACAGGAACTTATCGCGGCGCTTTCAAAAATCAAAGCATTTGACCCAGATATTTTGCAGGGCGCAGTCGTTGGAAAAACCCGTGACAATGCGCTTCCAAAGGATCAACCAAGGTATGAGTTTTGGTCAGCCTGGGGACAGGAGATGACTCGTTTTTCAGTGCTGGAATCCCAGCTAAGGGAGGCTGAGCATTTGTCAGCCATTTTCAGTGCTGTCAGATCTGCTGTGGTTGCCCAGACTGGAAGCTTACCCATGCGCGATCTGTTCCACCCTACTGAAAAATTGGGATATTTGACTATGACCGCTACTGAAAGTGCCACTGCAACTATCGATGGATGGGATTCGTTTAAACTACCTGTCGATGGCCTGGAGGTGGTAGAGGGGTACCACAAAATCGTGGTGGTCGGTGAATCTGGAGCAACACGCGAATTTAACATTAGAATTGTTGCTGGTGGCTCAAATCAGATTCACGTCCTGCTGGATGAACGGGAGTAATATTGAATAGTTACAAAAGGATATTGATTTTTAGGTTTCTGCTGCCCGCGATAGTACTGCTGGCTTTTGTGCCACCTGCTCAGTCGTCCACCAAGGTTTGTCCAAAGGGGACAAAGCTTAAAACGACCAATGTTCGTAGGGGTGAGACCTTTGAGGCCGTTGCGAAACGAGTCCAAGTCACTCCCGAAGATTTGAAAAAATGGAATCGTCGTTTGCGCCCTGACAAACTTAAAGTAGGCCAAAACATCAGATACTGCGTGGAAGTAATCCAGCCTGGCTCCATTGGGGCGTGTCATAAAGGCAGTTTGGTTGGTGGCCGAAATCTTGACCCTGATGGAGACCACCAGGGAATTGGTTTTGTGACTGCTCCCAGCCGCAAGGCCTTGTGGGCAACTAAGGAAACTATCTCTTATGTGAAGAAATGCGCAGCCGAATACAGGCGGAAATTTCCTAAGGGCGCTCCAATGAATATTGGCGACCTGTCAAAAAAGAATGGCGGGCCGCTTGGCAACCATCTGTCGCATCAAAGTGGTAGAGACGTTGATATTGGCTACATGACAAACCCACCTCAGTCACGCGGTTATTTCAACCGTAATGCAACTCGCGACAACCTCGATCTTCCAAAACAGTGGGCCATAGTTCAGTGCTTTTTGGACAATCCAGACACCATGTACATATTTTTGTCCCACACGGTAAAAGACGCCCTGTTGGTTTATGTGAATAGTCACCCCAAGCTAAAATCCAAATATAGTAAATATTTCAGGCGCTTATCTATCCTGCGCCCCGACAATGAGCACCATTCACATATGCACGTTCGCTTTAAATGCCCCAAAGACAGCAAAAAGTGTAAAAATTGAGATAACTAACAGTTTTTCTTTTGGTTGTTATTTCGGGTCGCAAGTAAACCGACTACGTCCTATAATCGCGGTGCTTTTTGGCTGAGGCTTATCTCTTAGCAGACAGGGGTGTGTAATGACCAGAGTGTTGTGGCTTGCCGTGGTTGCCGTGCTGTTTACGGGCTGCCAGGACAAAAACAGAATGTTGGAGCTTCAAAAGGCCGCTTTTGAGCAAAAGAAGCAGGACATAACTGCGGAAGTTGACAAGGTTTTGCAGGCCTGGCTCGACCAGATGGTCGAAACTCTCCCTGAAGATGTTCGCAAATATCCAAAGGTCAGAAGCCCGCTGGTTAAGTGGCGAACTGATTCCTTTTCCTTTGATTGGCGTCGCCCCATGGAGGCTGCAACAGTCCAGGCCCGTGGGACTCCAGTTGAGGCCGACTTTGCCGCAATTCCCAAGTTTTTCGAAGCAATGCAGCTTTTCTGGGACAAAAAGATCGATTTTAAGGACTACATGAAGGCCTACGATGAACTGAAGAAGACTGTAGATAATCCACTGGCAAACGCGCTGGCCGACTTTGACCACACGTTTGTCCATGTCGAGGCGTTTTATGGCGCCCAGGATATGGATGGCGATGATCGGGCTATCTATTTCTTCCGTCATTGGCAGGTCGCGTTTTCGTTCCCAAGGGAAAAAAGTGAGGCAGTGTCTGAATATTTAGCGCGGCTGTGCACAGATAAAATGCCGGACTATTGCAAGACCATTCCCTTTGAAGATCTGCATTTCGCAATGGAACGGCCTTATCTGAACGAAGTGAAACGCATTGTTGGCGAGTATCTGAAGACCAACCCCGACCTGCCATTAAACCGGATTTTCCCGCCATTTTTGGCAGAGGTTGATGCCAGAATCCCGAATGTACCTACATTTGCTGAAGTCCCACCTCTTGGAGACTCCCTGTCCAGGGCCCCATTTGTGTATGACACCCAGGTCCGGATTTCTGACAAGGCGCTGGAGTGGGAAGACCGCGATATGATGACCTTTGATCAGGGATGGGCCAAAAAACCAGCCGACTGGAAGGCCTTTGCGAAGGCAGTCGCGGAAAGAATGGAGCCAATGGAAAAGGAGCGTGGGCCTGAAAATCTGGAGTATTTGTTGGTTACACCTCATCGTGACGTTCCAATGGAGATGTTTTCCCAGCTTGTTGGCGTGTTCAAAGAAACGCCGACCCGCTATTTGACCTTTGGTGCAAGACGCCGAATTGATGGATTAAACAAGAAAACTGTCACTGGACGGCTTACCTTCAGGGAAGTTCCGATGAATGAGCGCACCTTGACCCTTCCAACAGTTGGGAAAGTGGCGTGTAAGCCGCTTGGCCAAGCTGATGATATGAAGGACACAGTTTCAGGCCCAGTTGCGTGGTTGGCCAAAGACGGGGTCAAGATTGGAAAGCTGCAGGACGGTGTAGTTTCGGATGTGTCAGCCACTGATCTGAAGGGCGCTCAGGAGCATTTGAAAACCGGTACCGGGTTGCTGTTGGTTGCAAATGATGTTTCGGTCGCCGAATACTTGAACCTGGTTGATCCTTTGTTTGTTGCTTGTGACGATGAGGCTTGTAAGCACCCTAATCTGGTGACACCAGCTCTTGAAGTGCAGGTGTGTACCCGCTAACGATAGTAATGGGGGGTCAAATGAGACACTTGATAAAAATTTTTCCAAAAGTCGTGTTGGTTGGTCTGGTTGCGGCCGTTGCCTGCCAAAAACCTGCGCCTGTCAAAGAGGCGCCAAAGCAAGAAGAGGTTGCAAAACCCGAGGCTGCCCCGGCCCCAGCTCCAGAGCCAGAACCAGTGTCCGAATTTGCCGCATTGCGCGCTGCGATAAAGGACTGGGTTGATTTGCTGAAACGGTGTGATGAAGGCTGGTTTGCCAGGGTTGACCCCTCCAAGATTGATAACTACGAATTTCCCATCGATGTTGATGCCATGACGTCATTTTGCTATGACCTTAGAACTGGCATGGACAAGATGCTAGAGCTTGGGGCGTTTCGCAATCAGCAACTCGATAGCTTTTTAAGGGAGGCTGCCACTGCGACTGACCGCTATCTGATCATGAGTTTCAGGGCCAAAAAGATTAGCGTTAAGGATAAGCTTCCCTATAAAAAAGAGCTGACCGCGCTTCGCGATGATCTGAGGGCCGAAGTTGGCGCATTGCAAAAGCGGGCCGAGCAGATCCTTGCCCTGCCAGATGCTGATTTCCATGCAATTTCAAATGCCCCAGCTTCCGAGGTTGTCACAATAGCCAGAGAGACCCTTGGTAGGGTAAGGGCTGATTTCAAGGCCTTCGTCGAAGATTCCATCCCAACTAATAAACCAGTGTGGCGATACAGCTTTAAAACCACGGTCGCGTTGGCTAAAGAGGCTATTTCAGCTCTAAAGGCCCCTAGAAATGGTGCCCCTGAGGCTATTGCCGCCCCTGCGACAGCTTTGGCCCAGGGATTGGACTCTGCGGTCGAATACTTCGGCGGCGAGTTCTTTTGGGAAGAAGACGAAAAGATTGACGCCACCAGGAAATCTGTAGTCAAGGTAATTAACGCCTATGACAAGGCGGCTTCAAAGATCTTTAAAAAATAAGGAAAAAAATGCATATCCGCGTTGGAATTCTGATTGGTAGTCCCAGTGATAAACCAATTGCTGAAAAGATTTCTTCGACCCTAGAAAGCTTGGGAATTGGGTCTGAGGTCAAGGTTTTATCAGCCCATAGGACCCCTGACCGGGTGGTGGCCTACATTACAAAGGCTGAAGCGGCTGGGGTACAGGTTTTCATTGCTTGCGCCGGAATGGCGGCTCACCTTGCTGGGGTTGTTGCGGCTCATACCTTGTGCCCCGTAATAGGGGTCCCTGTGGCGTCAGGAGTGTTGGCCGGGGTGGATGCGCTGTTAGCGACCGTTCAGATGCCGCCTGGAATCCCAGTTGCCACCGTGGCGATTGATGGTGGGCGAAACGCTGGGGTGTTAGCCGCCAGAATCCTAGCTTTGCATGATCCCGCCATCAAAAAGGCGCTTGCTGATTCTTTGGCGGCAGACCAAGCTCGCTACGATTTACCTTGATTTTCCAAGCGAATTCCGGCTTCAAGAATCCTGTCGGCCTCTGCATCCAGGGATGGGTTTGTGATGTCCCCACGGGCATAAACGATGCCATCACCAATCTCATAAGGCTGAAAATCAAGTGGCAGAATTAAATCACGATGAGAATCAAAATAATGGTCCAGATAGTAGCCGATGAAATCCAGAACCAAATCAAGGGCTTCTTCTTCTGACATCTTGTTTTCCATCAAAGCCGCCCGAAATTCCATCCAGTAGGATTGGGTTTGGTCAAGCTTGTACAAAACTACCTTGATTTCCACAAAAGTGGGCTCAACTCGACCTGTAACGTTAAAACGCTCATTTTTCAGGCGCAAACCGTAATTGCCAGCCAGCACATCAATGATCTTGTCACAGTCTTCTTTGGGGATGATAAACGCCATAAGTCCTCACAATTAAAGCTTGGGTAAGTCGCTAATTTCTAGGTGCTCTTGGTAATACTCAAGGGCAGCGGCAGCAGCTGACTGCTCTGCCTCCTTTTTGCATTTTCCTTGGGCTGAAAAACTGTTGCCATCAGGCAAGGTCACAGACACTGTAAACGTTGGTGCGTGGGAGGGGCCTTCCACCGTCAACACCTTGTATTTTGGGCTCATCTTTGTTTCCTTCTGGCACCAAAACTGTAGTTTAGACTTACAGTCCAGATATTTCGATTGGCTACCAACATCTAACAGCATTTCCCCAAGATTCCTTAGTACAAAGCCTTTGGCTGCCTCAAATCCAGCATCTAAAAATATGGCTCCTATCAAGGATTCAAAGGTGTTGGCCAACACGCTAGGCATTTCCCCGACCTTGTCACCAGTGGCGGCCCCTTTGCCAAGCCTCAGATGGTCGCCAATGCCCAAATTTCGGGCTTGTTCTGCCAGCGCAGGCTCACTGACCACAAGCGCCTTCATGCGCGTCAATTCGCCTTCTGTGGCCTCTGGAAAGCTTAAAAAGGCGTGCACAGCAATCGACGTGTTCAAGATGGCATCGCCCAAAAATTCCAGGCGCTCGTTATCTGACACTGGTTCTTTGGACTCGTTACAAAACGAGGCATGGGTCAACGCCTGCAGAAGTAGCGAAGGATCGTTAAAGCGAACGCCTATCCTTTCTTGGAAGTCATCAAGTTGCTCGTCAATCATTTAAGCTCCTGTGCTACTAGTGTCGAGCCGTCAACGCCTTCGATGAAAACGTTGAAGCGACCTTGTCGTCTAGGTCCTGGTCTGACCACCTCAAAGCCGTTTTTGGAAATCGAGGTTTGGTTACGCCCTTTTATGTCAACGACTTCTACATGCGTTCCAATCATGCTTGCTGCTGCCTTTTCCCTGGCGTGCTTGGCCATTGTTCGCAGCTTGGCAACACGCTGTGCCTTAATGGCGTTTGGGACATCGTCTAGCATTGAAGCCGCGAGAGTACCAGGCCGTTTTGAAAAGGGAAAAACATGAAGGTTGTCTGCTTGAACCGCGTTTACAAAGGCAACTGTTTGTTCAAAATCATCTTCACTTTCACCTGGAAAACCACAGATTAGGTCCAGTCCAAGGGACAGGCCTGGGATTTGCTGTTTCGCCAATCGCAGCATCTGCGCGAGCTTTTTCACATTTCCATCACGATTCATCAAATCCAGGATTCGTTGCGAACCAGATTGGACAGGTACATGCAAAAACGGGCACATGTCCTTGTGGCCAGCCAGCCTTTGAAAGAGACCTTCATCAAGCCCATGAGGTTCTATCGATGAAATCCTAAATCGCATTCCGGTGTTTAGCGCAAGCAAAGCATCCAACAGGTCAAAAACAGTCTTTCCCCCAAGGTCCTGTCCCCACGAGGCTAGGTCAATTCCAGTCAAAACCACCTCAGCAGCCCCCAAGCCTGCAGCTTCCAATACCGCAGCCTTGACTTGGTCAACAGCCACGCTTTTAGCAGGTCCTCGCACTGATGGAACGATGCAATAAGCACATGAATGGTTGCACCCATCTTGTACTTTAATATTTGGACGCGTTCTTAATTCGAGTGGCTTAGTTTTTTCAACATCTTGGGGTTGTTGCCCTAAGGCAAGCTTCTTTAGCAAGGAAATCAATTGGTTGCGGTCAGCTGTCCCTGGAACAATCAGTACGTCATCTAAGGTGGCCTCATTGGAATTGACCAACCTAGTGGCAAGACACCCTGCCAAAATCGGTTTTGCCCCCTGTCGTGCCGCCAGATTTATCGCCTTTTTGGCCGTCCGATCTGCATCAGCAGTCAAGGTGCAAGCATTAACCACAACCACATCAGCCTGTGTGCCTTGTGCCACGAACTGCACTGGCATCTCTTTTAAGGCGGCCCTTATAGCACTGGAATCGGCTTGATTAGTTCTGCAACCTGTGGTTATTAAAGCGACTTTTAGCATCAATCGCCCCGCTGGGCTGCCCTCTCCATATCCCGTTTTTGGATTGCATGGCGTTTATCATAGGTTCTTTTGCCTTTGGCAAGGGCGATCTCAACTTTAGCAAATCCATTTTTGAAATAGATCTTCAAAGGGATGATTGTTAGCCCCTTTTCCCTGACCTTTATGCCTAAGCGCCTGATTTCCCTAGCGTGCAGTAAAAGCTTGCGATCTCGTTTAGGTTCGTGATTCATGTACGAGGCATTTGAATAACGCGCTATGTTGGCGCCAACCAAGAACGCCTCGTTTTCGCGAATCTCCACGTAGGAATCGACCAAGGCAGCACCACCATCACGCAGCGATTTGACTTCACTACCAGTTAAAACAAGTCCAGCCTCAAATTTATCAAACAATTCATAGTCGTGACGAGCCCGTCTGTTTTCGCATGCGATTTTAATTCCTTCCCGAGCCATTTTTTACAAGTTCCTATTGGGGCCCGGGGCTATTATAGTACCTAAGCCAAGATTGGCAGCGTCGGCTGTCGGTTCTTTTAGGAGGTTATGGATGCCTACTTTATATCTGGTTGATGCAACCGGCTTGATTCATAGAGCTTTTCATGGGATTCGTGGGCTGCAGACTCGCGATGGTAGGCCAACTAACGCCATTTATGGGCTGACAGCGATGATGCGCAAATTCATAAAGGAAATGAATCCTCAAAAAGTTGCCCTAGTTTTTGATGCCCCTGGCCCAACATTCCGTGATGAAATGTTTGCTGAGTATAAGGCAACTAGGGCGCCAACAGACCCAGCCTTGGTACAGCAGTTTGAACCAGCAAGAAAAATCGCTAGGGCCATGGGCTTTCCCTGCATTGAAGTGGCAGGCGTAGAAGCTGATGACGTGATTGCCACAATGGCTAAGGCCGCTGTAAAAGAAGGCTACAAAGTCGTAATTGATTCCGCGGACAAAGACCTGCTGCAGCTTGTAGATAAAGACATAGTCGCCAGGGATACAATGCGGGACAGGCTTTACGACATCCCAGGTGTTATTGAAAGGATGGGAGTTCCCCCTGGCAAGGTCATCGATTTTTTAGCAATGGTTGGTGATTCGGCTGATAACGTGCCTGGAATCAAAGGCATTGGGCAAAAGAGCGCACTTGAGCTTATTGCCACTTTTGGCGGCCTCGATGAAGTTTACGCAAACTTAGATCAAATCACCGGTCGCCGAAAGGCGCTTTTGGAAGAGGGTAGGCAGGCAGCCTATTTATCGAAACAACTGGTGACGCTTAAAACAGATGTTGAACTGCCTGTAAAGCTTGAGCAGTTGCAAATGCGTGCCCCAGATTTCGAAGCCCTTATTCAGTTGCTCACTGAGTTCGAGTTCAGGTCGATTTTGGCTGAAGTAAAGGCTGAAATGGGGGCAGGTCAGGCTGATTTGTTTGAGCAAGTCCCCGTTGTTGAGTCAAAAAGCCAAGTTGACAAGCCGATAGTGGAGGTCACCACTCAGGCTGGCGCCGATGACTTCATAAAAGCGCTAGGTAATACAAGCCACATAGCAATTGCAGCCACCTTTGGGACCAGAAATCCGGTCAACCCTGAAAGTCTTGGTGTTGGCTTTGATTTATCAGACAAAATCTATGTTTTAAGACCAGCCAGCTACAATCCAAGCTTGTTTCAATCTATCTCCAAGCAGCTGTCATCCAAACCATTTAGCGCGGCCCCCTACAAAGAGCTGAGTCAGCTGTTTGCGGCACATAACTCGGTTATGCTATTGCCGTCATTTGAGCCGACCATTGCCTCTTATCTTCTTTATTCGGATCGCAGTTCTCATACCTTGGAATCAGTCTTTTTGTCCGAATTTGGTCAGGATCTGTCAAACGCCCCAGACGGTGATTTATCAAAGATTGCCAAAATGGCTCAAGCAGTTTCGCAACTTAGCTTGAAGTTAGAACCCCAAATCAAGACGTTTGGCCTGGAAAAGCTGCTTTTAGACGTTGAAATTCCTTTAGCCAGAGTGCTTGGTGAGATGGAGCGATCTGGCGTTCCAGTGGCTCGAGATGTTTTGGAACAGTTATCCATGGTTTTAGGCCAGGATGTTCAAGGACTTGAAAAGGACATCATCGTTGCAGCTGGTGTTCCGTTTAATCCTAACTCGCCGAAACAATTAGCAGATGTCTTGTTTAGTCGGCTAAATCTTCCAGTGATCAAAAAAACCAAAAGTGGCCCGTCGACTGATGTTAGCGTCCTTGAGGAGCTTGCAGGAATGCATCCGGTGCCTGAGTTGATTTTGGAGTACCGCAGCTTGGCCAAGCTTAAAGGAACCTACGCTGATGCTTTGGCAGGTCTGGTAAATCCTGATACTGGCAGGATTCATACTTCATACAACCAGATGGTTACATCGACTGGACGCCTGTCGTCGTCTTCTCCAAATCTGCAAAATATCCCAATTAGGACCGAGGCTGGGCGCAAGATTCGGTCGGCCTTTGTAGCAGCCGAAGGTACTGAGTTTATATCTGCCGACTACTCTCAGATTGAGCTTAGGGTGCTGGCTCATCTGTCCAAGGATCAGTCGCTGATAGAGGCCTTTACCCAAGGGGCGGACATTCACGCAAGGACTGCATCCAAAATTTTCCATGTAGCGCAGGAATTGGTAACCGCGGACATGCGTCGCACCGCCAAAGTAGTCAACTTTGGCCTACTTTATGGAATGGGTGCGTTTAGACTTGGCCGGGACTTGAAAATCCCAAGGGGCGAGGCTGAAAGGCTGATTTCGGACTATTTTAACGCCTTCCCAATGGTCAAGGTTTTCTTGGATAAAACCGTAGAAGACGCCACAAAACAAGGGTTTGTTTTTACTGAAACTGGCAGAAGACGGTCTGCTTCAGGACTGGTGGCTACAAACAAACTGGAGCAGGCCGCAACCAAACGCATGGTTTTAAACATGCCTATCCAAGGCCTTGCTGCTGACATCATCAAAATCGCCATGGTCAGGCTGCGCCAAGCTTTAATCGACCAAAACCTTGATGCCAGGATTGTGATGCAAGTTCACGACGAACTGGTCTTGGAATCCTCTACCGCCTGTGGCGACCAAGTGGCCAAGCTTTTAAAGACAACCATGGAAGGGGCATATTCCATGTCTGTCCCCTTGGTTGTTTCTGTCGAGCGCGGCTCTATCTGGTCAGAATTACACGGTTAACTGGCGTTTTCGATCACGCCGTCTTCATCAATTACGACCGTGTTGCCTGGTTGAAGCTTGTCTGCAAACTTGGCGGCGCCAAATAACCCTGGAATTTTGCGATCCCTTAAAACCTGAGCGGCGTGACTAAGGCGATTTCCTGACAAAGCCACTAAAACTGCATTTTTCGGCAAACTAATTACATCTTGAACGGTTGGGTGCTCAACTACCTTGATAATGTGCCCAGCATTTGAGCCGTCTCCATCTACTACCCCGATCACGCGGCTCTTGCAAGAGACCCAAAAACCAGCCGATTTTGCCTGGTCTACAGCGTCACCGCTTATCCACTGCTCAAGTTGTATCAAGTTTAATCTGGACGGCGCCCCCGGCTTGGGCTGGATTAGTTCCAGTGGCTGGGGATGCTTAAAGTCAAAGCCAGTCTCCAGTTCCAGGAAACTTCGATTGAATATGCCTGTATGTCCGCCAAATTCGCGCAAAAGGGCAAGTCGCAGAATCGCCACTGCAAACGACAAGTTGTCACGGGCCAGGGCCAACAATGTCAATGCTTGGTCTGCAGGAGTTTTTGGCATTGGAAAGAACTGGTCGCGTTTTACAAAGGCCCCCAGCATCAAGTCCAAGTCATCTTCACCGAATCTAGGCGTCTCTAAGCTCCACTCACTTAAGCTACGATAAGGAAAATCAATGGCCAGCTTGGCAATTGAACCCTTACCAGCTGCCGCTAATACAGGGTCCATTGTCAAATCTTGCCCCTTTGCCAAAATGTCAACAATGATGCCAGCTGTCAGGAAATCTCTGGCCAATTCGCTAGTTACAAGTGCCCACAACTGCAGTGGTTTCAAATCCTGTAAAGCGGCTTCCTGCAGCTTTTTGTAGCTTGCACGAATATCACCTAGAGTCTCATCAATAATCCTGTGCGGGGCTAAACGCCACAAAAAGTTTGTAAACCATACAAAAGGTTTAACCAGGAAGTACGAGACAAGCCTTGATGGCACCATGTTCATGAAAAGCTTTTGATTGATTAATACCACCTGAGGTTTTGGGCCTGTGTTCGCAAGTGTCCGATAAGACCAGCTCTTTATAATGCTACCCGCCTCATAGATTTCTTTGACGAGCTCAATCGTCAAGGCTGATGTGCCATTACTGAACTCAGGAAACATGGTGCAGTCCAAGACTGTTTGTTTACGACTAAGTCGATGCTTTGACAGCGTTTTTGCCAAGGCCGTAAAATCATTATGGTCCTGGTTTGCAAACGCGGTAGGCCTGACCTGAAGCACCAAAAGCTGATGGCCATTAAAAGCCCACTCGATCATGATTGGCTGTCCAAACCGCCTCTCCAAAATGGCAAAGATGTCTAAAAACGCCTTGGCTGGTGGTAAGTCGCTGGATCGATGCCAGCTTCGAGAAAATGCACCAATTCTTCCTGAAATGATGCCGCCCGCTTTCCCCGAAGTTACAGCGGCTATGTCACCCAAAGCTGCTTCTACAAATATTCCACCACCTTGTGATTGCTCCTCTCTTGTGGCTACACCAGCCATCTTGGGCGCAAGTTGGTTTTGTACGATGACTGTAGCTCTTTGCCCCTGTGCCAAGCCATAGCTTTTCAAAACCTCAAGGATTGCTTTTCCTTCATCGCCGGGTAAAACATCTGGAACTGATGCGTATTTTCCAGATGTTGCGGCGCCCTTGGCATCCTCACCCGGGGCGGTGCTGCGTACAATCCGTTTACCTGGTCCAAGTCTTTTTAAAAATCTCGAAATCTTTTCAAGTTGTGATGGGCTTAATTGCTCTGGGTCATCTACAAGCACAACAAAGCCTGGTAGGACATTGGGTAAGTGATCCAAGGCGATTGCAAGCCAACGGGCTTTTTGGCCGACTGATTCAATACGAGCTTGCCTTAAAGGAATAATCTGCCATCCGTCGCCCTTTTTTCCTCCTTCTGTTGCCCTAGCCAGCAGCGGAGTTCCTGCAATTGTTAAAATCAAAGTGACAGCTTCTAGTACAGTAATTCCGGTAACTGGTGGCAGAGCCATAAAACCTAAAAACAGTATTGTTGATACCAACCAAAACCACTTGGTTTTAGTACTAAAAGTCAGTATTGAAATAGCTAGAAGCAGGACTGCAACAAAATAGAGCATTGACAGGCCCAAAAGTCCGACCCGGCCAGCATCAGTCAGGTATAGTCCGAATATTCCAGGCTGGAAGCTTTTGGCCACAAAGTAAACAGCAACCCATCCTATAACGGCAGGGCCAAAGCTTGCCGCTATCCTAAGTACGTTATCCGCAAAAGGTTTAGAGCTAAAACGCCTTATCTGCCTAGTGACTGCGATGTGTAACACAATACTTACGCTCAAAGCAATCAAGATCACAAACCAGGCCTGGCCAAAATCAGCACGAGGTTTTTTATTCAGTAGTTCACTAAAACAGTCGTCAAAAATGGAGTTTTGGGTTACATAACCGAGTACTTGTCCACCACGATCTAATTGCTCACGTGCCAAAGCCTCAGCTGTGGGACACGTCATGGAGTTATCACATAAAAACAGGACCTTTTTAATTGGACTGCCTTTCAGCTTATCCAAGGCCTCCATAGAGGCACCAATCCGCCCCGTCACCAGTACCTTCTGGCTGGCAGAGACATCGAAGTGGGGCTTGCTGGGTTTTAAGCTTGAATCAATGATTTTTACTACCACAACGTCACTGGCATCGGGGCCCAACAGCCATGATTGCCGTCGTTCAAGCCATGCCTTGTTCGAGCCCAGAATTGACGTTGGCCAACCATTCACATATAGCGGCCCTGTTCGCCGCGCTAGCCACTGACCAAAACTGTTCGGTTTGGCCAGAAAATAAGCTGGGTCTGCGGTGATAAACGGCGCAAAAGTTCGATAGGTCATGGTGGTGTTTGCCAACAAAAAATCATAATAATTACCACCAATTGGGCCGCTAACCAGTTCTGCATCATCACCAAGCCTAAAAAACATGGTCCCAGAATCCAAGACCATCCATTTTTGGGGCGAGTGGCCGGCGTTTAGGATGTCGTTATATAGGTCACGGATGGTAACGCGAAATTCGGTTGCTAAAACAATTCTGTTGCCGCTATTTTCCAGGTCGAGACGAAAATCAGGGTCCGACCTTAAACGGTCAGGATCGACATTGCAGGCACCCTTGACGTGATACATGGCAAATTGGGCAGGTACTCTTGGATCCAGCAAGATGTCTGTTGGTTCAAGGCCAAACCCGACAGCATGTCCCTCAAGCGCTTTGCAGCTGCCAGAAAAACTTTCACGCTTATCTGAGGGATACAGATGGTTTGGCGTATCTGGAACCAAAAAGTGAAACAAGGCCGTTATGACCAAAGTCAATAACGCTATCAGACTGTACCTAAGGTACGATGGCCAAGCTCTAAAGCCTACAGACAGCCCATAAAACCAAACCGGGATTAGCAACACCAAAGCTGCGATAAGCTGCCATCCAAGCCCTGCCATAAAAACTAAAGTAAATGGATTGGCGATAGCCAAAGCAGGCTTAGGCAGCAACACCACGAAAAGCGTCGCGCCCAGTAGCTTTAATGTGTGGCTTACGAATGATTTAGGCGATTTATGCATGCCTAATTAGAACAACTTGGGGTCGGTCCAAAGATTCTGCCAGCAGGGCCGTCTTGTCCCTTGTTAGCGGCTCCAGCTCCTCCTTGGCCGCCTAGGCCACCACCACCAGGATTAAGTTCGTTGTCTGTGCAGATGGGGTCAGATGAAGCGCCTAGGATGTAAATTGCAAACGAAGCACCACCAGCTCCACCCCCACCAGCGCCACCATTTCCACCCTTGCCTCCCTTGCCCCCATTTCCACCAGCTCCAAGGGTCTCTGGGGCTTGCTCGGTCTGCGTGCCCCCCAGACCACCGTTTCCACCATTGCCTCCTTCTCCACCCAAACCTCCCTGCCCACCATTTCCTCCGTATCCTGCCATAATCACGTTGTTGCGAATAATCGGCTTACCGTCGGTTACGAAAATTCCAAATGAGCCTCCACCACCAGTGCCACCTTCGCCACCAGTACCAGCGCAGCCTCCACCACCACCGCCACCGCCAGCACCACCAGCGGATCTGCACCAATCATCGGTGTCTCCTCCACCACCACCGCCGCCGCCACCACCTTTACCGTCTTGGCCGTCGTCACCATTAGCACCACTGCCAGGCACCCATAGTCCATTCGGGTTTAAGGCTCCAACCGCTAAGCCACCACCACCATTACTACCATTAACGCCATCGCTACCAGGCGAACCACTACGTCCATTTTTACAAGAAGCACTTTCTTGAGCGCACCCTCCAATCCCTCCAGCACCTCCATTCACCTTGCCCTGTTCCCCAGCAAACCCAGCCTCCTTTCTCTTACCACCTATACCTCCTGTACCTCCAGTCGCACCACAAGGACTGGCTCCTCCAGTTCCTGGTCTCATGGTCGACCAGGCCTGAATGTTACAAATACAGAGCTTGCATTTATCGTACTCAAATGAAGCCGAGCCCACCCCACCAGTTTCACCGTTAAATCCATGCTTTCCAGCAAGACCATTTTTACCATCCATTCCGTTACCAGACTGGATTTCGTTGTGTTCAATGACTAGCCCTGAATTTACCTGGAACACAAAAATGCCATACGAAGAGCCGGATTGTTGCACGGACCCCTGAGCCCTAATGTTGAAGCCCTGAATTACTGTCTGGGACGTGATGTTTTCAGCGATCACAGCACGAACCGCCAAGGGTTCTTGACCGGCCCAAACAATGGATGTTCTATTTCGTGCAAGGTCACGAGACCAATTGTTGGCGGCGTCGTAAGCTCCGTAGATCGACACCCCATCACGCATGACAATTTGTTCCTGATATTGGCCCTTTGATACCAGTACAGGGGGCTTGTTAGGCTTACCAAAGGAAAAGTTGATCGCAGCATTGATGGTTTTAAAGGGATGACGCATATCGCCAAGGATGTTGTCTTCGTCATCGCCGTTTTCGACATCAACGAAAACACTGTTGGCCGCATCACCGTCAATCCCATCACAGTTTCTGTCAATCATATCTGCATCTGGGAGGTCGTCTGCCCCAAGGTATGTGCACTCATACTCACAGCCATCACTATCCAAGCCATTTAGGTTTACAAACCCAGCATTGCATCCAGAAACCTTACAGTGACCCTCGTTGCAAGCCCACACCGCGTTTGATTCCCACTCAGGCCTTAAGGGGTCTACGCCGCACTCTGTTTCACAGGTTCCACAGTGTTCCGGGTCGTTCATCAGGTCAATATCAGGGGCGCACTTGCAGTGGCCAGAAATCGGCACACACTGTTTTGTCGACGCAGAACCATCCCAGTTTTCAATTTCCAGGCATTGGTAGAAGTTAAGCCCTTCTGCGTAATCCACACCGACTGGAGGATACAAGGGGCAGTCTTCGTCAGTTTCGCATGGGGCCAAGCAGTATTGAGACGATTCCATGGGTACACATGAGGCACCATAACCACACGGACCGTCGTTCAGGCACTTGCGATTGCACAAAGGCTCATGGAAAGGAACGCAAAGCCACATGGGGTCTGAGGCTATTAAGACTTGCTCACAGTTCCACTGTTCGGGACAGTTTTCAATGCAGGTGACCGTGCATCGCTTGCTTTCATCAGGCATCAGCACGCACCAGCCACTGTCACAGTCTGTTTGCTTTTCACAAGGGCATCCAAAGGGCTTAGGTGACACCAAGCAGGGGTCTTCAGGCTCTTCGCCATCTGTGTCCAGATCCTCATCAACGACATCCAAATCAATGTCGGGATCGCCGTGGTCCTGGGTCACATCCCTGACGTCTGTGTCTGGGCCGCCTTTATCGTCTGTTGCTTGAATGCTATCCAAGTCCAGCGCGTCTGTGCAGTTTCCATCAACACACGTGTCTTCAACGACGCCACCAGATTCACACGCTACAAACATTGCTAATGCAACTGACAGTCCGATTAATTTAAATACATTAGCCATGTCAAACTCCATGCAAAGTCCCGTTAATTATAGTTTAAATCTACGCATTAAACCATTGTAAAACTGTAAACCTACCTGAAATGCATATTAATTGTTGTACAATCCGCCCGAGCTTGTCGTGAGGGCGCCTTTGGCCACCAAGGAATTTTTGAACTTTTCAGCCGATGAGATTGGCGATGAGGCCATAATTGGCGGCATAGATCGCCATAAAACCATTGAGCCTCCAAGCGAAATGAAACTGTCGGAAAACCTAGTGATTCCATCAAGGCCAGAAACGGTTGCTTGGTTTGGTGATTGGCTTGAAGATCGGCCTTTGGTGATTGAGGTTGGGTCTGGTAAAGGCCGCTTTTTGACGGAACTTGCCGCAAAACGTCCAGATGTTCGCTTTTTGGGGTTTGAGACCCGTCTTGGTTTGTGTGAAGTTGTATTAAAACGTTCCAGCAAGGCTGGCCTTGAAAATGTGGCCATGGCATGGGGGGACGCCAGAGTTAACATCCCTTTGTTGGTTAAACCTGCAACAGCCATTGAGGCGTATCTTTTGTTTCCAGACCCATGGTGGAAAAAGCGTCATGCCCGTCGTCGTCACGGGCCAGCAATGTCAAAAGCCGTGGCTGATGCCTTAATTCCAGGTGGCATTTTTGTAATTAAAAGCGACATACCAGAATACCTTGATTCGATGGTAGCGACGTTTGCCAATACAGGGGATTGGCGTGATGCCCCAGTGCCACAGGACCTGCCATTAACTGACAGGCAGTCTCGAATTTCATTTCAAGGTACAAATTCTTTTGCCTATGCGTTCTACCGCATATAAACTCAACCAAGGTCCCGTTTGTCTTCGTTACGGGAAATGTTGCGTCGCAAGGCCTGCGGCTAGCTCTTCAAGAGGGGGATGAGCGAATGATAAACGCCATTGTAATGACGATACTGCTGATAGCTGCGTTGACATGGTTCACAATCACCATGCGACGCAAGATCAGGGTCATGTTGAAGGGACAGCCTGCTGTCCGCTGGGATCAAGTGCCAACCCGCCTTTGGACCATGATCAAGGTGGCTTTTGGTCAGTCAAAGCTCTTTAAGGAGCCTGGCCCTGGGCTGATGCATGCCCTGATATTTTGGGGCTTTTTGCTGCTGCTGATTCGGACTATCAGCGTTTTTGGCCGAGCTTATGGCGGTTGGGAATCCAACTGGACGCTTTTTTGGTTTTGGCCTGCCGCCGAGCACATCTACACGTTTATCAAAGACATCGCCGAGGCCGTAGTTTTGGTGATGATCCTGTGGGCCACTTGGCGCAGGTTGGTTACTCGCCCCGAGCGGCTGACCCATTCTTTGGGCGGCTTTTTGGTCTTGGGCCTGATTGGAACCTTGATGATCACCGATTTCCTTTATGATGGTGCCAGGTTTGCCATTGCGGCTAATCCAGACCAGACCGTTTTTAGCGCCGACCTAGTGGCGGATTTAAAGGCGGAAGCTGCCTATTCACCTGTTGGTTCCTTGGTTGCGACTTTACTTGCTGGCATGGCCCCACAAACATTGCACATACTATCTTGGGCTATGTACTGGTTACACGCAGTTACTTTGCTGTTCTTCCTAAACGAACTGCCACTTTCCAAGCACTTTCACGTCATCACATCTATTCCAAACGTTTTCTTGTCCAGGCTTGAAGCCCCTGGTGCGATTACTCCAATCAAGGACATCGAAGAGCAGGAAAAGTTTGGTGTTAACGAACCAAGGGACCTGACTTGGAAGCAGATTTTGGATGGTTATACCTGCACTGAGTGTGGCCGCTGTACAGTGACCTGTCCTGCCCATCAAACTGGAAAGCCGCTGTCTCCAAAGATGCTAATCTGTGACATGCGTGACTTTATCAAGGCCAATGAGGACAACATCATCAACGATAAGGACACGGTTAAAGAGGATGCCGAAAAACCGGATGCAGCTGCTGGACAGTACAAGCTGCCGCCTGATCAGGCTGGAAGCCTCATCGATGCCATTGGTGAAGAGGTCATCTGGGCATGTACAACATGCCGTTCCTGTGAGGAAAATTGCCCAGTTAACATCACTCACACTGATAAGATTGTTGATTATCGTCGCTACCTGACCTTGATGGAAGGAAGTGCCAATCCTGAAGTCAACACCGCGATGAAGAATCTTGAAAACAAGTCAAATCCTTGGGGACTTTCATCTGGTGAGCGTGGCCAGTGGATGGTCGATGAATTGGATGTTCCGTTGCTGTCAGAAAAGGGTGAGGCTGAATACCTGTTTTACATGGGCTGTTCTGCTGCTTACGAAGATCGCAGCAAGAAGGTCGCCACAGCGTTTATCAAGCTGCTACAGAAGGCTGGCGTCGATTTTGCCATTTTGGGCAATGAAGAGGGCTGTTGCGGTGACTCGGCGCGTCGGCTTGGCAATGAGTACCTGTTCCAGATTCAGGCCCAGACGAACATTGAGGTGTTCAAGGCTTACAACGTCAAGAAAATCGTCACCATGTGTCCTCATGGTTACAATACAATTCGCCATGAATATCCACAGTTTGACGGGGAATTCGAAGTAATCCACCACACTGAACTACTGGCGCAGTTGGTTGCTGAGGGGAAATTGACGATTCCTAGCAATGGCGAGCCTTTAAGCGTGGTTTTCCACGATTCTTGCTACTTGGGGCGCTACAACAACATCTATGATGCTCCTCGTCAGTTGCTAAAGGGGCTGCCTGGAATCAAGCTGGAACACATCGAAAAAGAAGGTAAAAATGGTATGTGTTGTGGTGCTGGTGGTGGCTTGATGTGGCGCGAGGAACACATCGGCCAGCGAGTCAACCAGCTTCGAGTGCAGCAGCTTACCAAGCCAAAACCGCAAATGATTGCCAGCGCCTGCCCATTCTGCCTAGTGATGTGTCGCGACGGCGTAAACGAGCTTGAGATGGGCGACGACGTGAAAACGGCCGATATCGCTGAAATATTGGCTTCCCGCATTGGGGTTTAAATCAACTGGTTTTTTGGACCTTCCTCTTCCGTTTTTTTTACAGAAACAAAAGTCCAAGTTTGTTCGATGAAGTATTAAGTGATTTCTGGGGACAAACTTGGATGAAAAGTTTGCCAGAAAATGAAACAATTGTTGTCGATTGTGATTCCTTAAACAGGGGGGCAGGGTGAAAAAGATTACTATGACGGCCTTAAGTGTTGCAGTGACTGTGATATTTTTAGGGGCAGCTAAGGCAGCACCAGTAAAAGACACAAGGGTGCTTGAAAATGCGTTTTCGCCGTTGCCTGCGGCTTGGTTGGATAATAGAGATGCTCCCCAGTTGAACACGGATCTGATAAAAATCGCCAAGCCTTTACCAACCAGGTTTAGCTCTACCGCGGGGCAGCCTTTGGTATTGGGATGGCTGCCATATTGGAAGGTTGGCGCAGTCACCTTGCATTTAGATCAGCTTACCCACTTGGCGTACTTTGGAGTAAAAATTGAGGCTGGTGGGGCGCTAGTTGATTCTCGCCATTGGACTGATGGCCGATTAGACCAGATTATTGCCCAGGCGCACGAAGCTGGAGTCGATGTTGTTTTAACAGCAATCTGCTTTGATTCCGAAGTCATGAACGAAATCCTGTCGTCTGCCGTAATGCGGACCAAGGTGGTCACCGCCTTGGTTGACATGGCTGTTGATCACGGTGGTCAGGGGGTAAACGTAGATTTTGAAGGGCTGCCTTTGGCCAGAAAACAGGATTTTGTGGACTTCATCATCGAATTGAAAGCGACTTTGAACGCGAGGATTGGCGACAGATCTCACGTGTCCATTGCGACTCCAGCTGTTGATTGGAGGGGGGCATTCGCCTACAAGGCGCTTGCAACGGCTGCGGATGCATTAGTGATTATGGGCTACGATTATCATTATTCTGGTGGTCCACCTGGCCCAGTCGCCCCTTTGGCGCCGTCAACTAGGTGGGGTAAGTACTCCCTTGAATGGACAGTTGACGACTATGAAAAGTTCGCTGGTAGCGATCTTTTGCACAAAGTGGCATTGGCCTTGCCACTGTATGGCCGCTCTTGGCCAGTAGTTGATTCTCAGGTTCCAGGTGTTCGTGCTGAAGGGACTGTTAGTTCGCCATCCTTTGCTGACTGCCAAACGAAGGCCAAAACCTATGGTTGGCGGTTTGACGAGCCTTCTTTCACCCCCTGGTATTACATTGCTGGCGCTACGAAGAACACCCAGACTTGGTGTGAGCATCGGGCCTCATTGACCAAAAAAATGGAGCTGGCTCATGACCGTGGGTTGGCAGGAATTGGGTTTTGGGCGCTTGGTTACGAAGCGGATTTGGATGATCCGTGGCTTGCGCTACAAGATGCATGGCGTCAAGTTGAACCGCCAGAGCCTGACACTCCTGACGTCGTGGAGGATGCTTCGCAAGAGGATGCTATCGAGCCAGAAGTGATTGATCCTGAAGTGCTTGACCCAGATGCCGACGACCTCCAAACCGTACCTGACGACCAAAGCGGTGCTTCTGAAACCTCTAACCCTACGGAAGATGACACGTCTGTTGATCCTAAAAATGACACTGTTTCTGCTGATCTGACCCCAGACACAAACGGCGATCAGCCTCCACCACGAAACGATAGTTATCCTACTGACACAAGTTACCAGACAGATGTCCCTGTGCGCACATGTCCTCCATGTAATTCTGGCTGTAGTTCTGGCTCTTCATCTTCTCCAATTGCTTTGCTTATCCTGTTTACAGTACTTGCTGCCACTAGACGAAAGCGAGCTTAAGCCTTACCTTACGGTGGGTCTGGTTTTTAAAGGCGCTGAATGGAGCTTATTCAACAGACGATTTCAGTTTTGGTTCCGATGATTTTGTCTTTGTCTGTCCACGAGTATGCACACGCTAGGGCTGCCTTTGCACTTGGCGATGATACCGCCGCCAGTATGGGCAGGATGACCCTGAATCCACTGTCTCATATAGACTTGTTTGGAACCATTATTTTGCCAATGATTGCCATAGTTTCTGGCTCTGGGTTCTTTTTTGGTTGGGCCAAGCCTGTTCCAATTTCCCCTGTGCGCTTTACCAGGCGCATATCAATGAAGCTTGGTGTGTTAATAACTGCGGCAGCTGGCCCCATTTCAAACGTCGCATTCGCGTTTGTGCTTGGTATTTTGTATACCATTTTGACTAAAGTTGGGGTGGTTGATGCCCCATTTCGGGTTGTTATAACTGGACAGGAAGCCTACTGGATGACCGTGACTGGTCAGGCTATCAACCCCCTGCTTTCCTTGATGGGAAAGACCTTTATAATCAACGTCATTTTGGCAATTTTTAATCTGATCCCGATCCCACCGTTGGATGGCAGCAGGATTTTGACTGGTATCCTCCCAGACAAGCTAGGCGAACGTTATGCATACCTCGAACGTAATCCAATGTTTGTAATGCTGGCCTTTGCGGTACTTATCTTTGGGGTGGCCCGCTATCTTCAGGTGCCCGTTCTTTTGATGGCACGTGGGATTTTGTTCCTGACTGGCAATTGATCTGCCGAATTCGCTAGTTAATCAATTTCCAAGATTAGTACCTGTCAATATCCGCAGCTCATTGTTTTCTGAAGCTAACATGAACGCGTTATCTTAATGATTACAAAACCATCCATCTGGTAGTCCCTCCATGGAAACGTGCGGATTGCGCCGTTTTTATCCACCAAAGGACTTTCAATTGGTTGTCTGGTAAAGCAGTTATTTGATGTCAAAACGGTGTCTACAACGCCATCTGATTCTTCAAGGGCAAACGAACAGACTGCATAAATCAATCGGCCACCAGGTTTTAAAAGAAGCAAAGCCCTTTGTAACAGCTCCACTTGCAGCTTGGCAGCCTGTTTAACATCCTGTTCCTTACGCAGATGGCGCACTTCTGGACGACGCCCAAGCGTTCCAAGCCCAGTACAAGGGGCATCCAAAAGTACCGCATCAAAGCTGCCATCCAGGTGCTCAGGCAGGCGAGTGGCATCCATGGCAAGTGTGTCAAAGCCTCCAAGGCCAGCGGTTTTTGCAAGCTCAATAGCCTTATCCAGCTTTTGTTTGTCTATGTCCACAGCCAACAATTCTGCCTCAGGTGCTAATGACAGAATCTGGCTTGTCTTTATGCCGACTCCAGAGCATAGATCCGCAATTCGTTCGCCATTTTGTGGCGCAAGGGCCTGCACCACCAGTTGTGAAGCCTCATCCTGTGGTACCGCCATTTGTGGCACAAAAAGGCGCAACGCAGCAGGGTTATCGACTTTAATTCCGGCAATCGCATATTTTGTAGGCGTTGCTGTAAGGCCTTGTTTAATCAATGCTTCCAATAATTCGGTCTGTTTTTTATGCGGCCTCAACACCAATGGAAATGGCCTTCCCAGGGCCTCATAATTGGCGTCATCCCATGGTCTGGGATCTGTTGCTCTAGCAAGTGTTTGCATCCATTTTGGGATGGAAGCCTGCATAGCAGGTGTCGCGCTTTCCAATGGGTTTTTCGTTGTGAGCTGTCGCTCCAATGCACGCCCAATCGCATTTACGAAGCGAGCTGCTGGTTCCCCTCCCATCTTACGCGCTCCTTGTACAGCTGAATGAACAATGGCGTGGGGCGGGATCTTTGTCAGATAAAGAAACGAATAAGCCATTATCAACAGGATTTCTTGGATGATGGGAGCCGTTTTACTAAAGGGCGACTTCAAAAGCGGGCTTGTCACGTGAATCAAGGCCGTCCGTCGTCGCAAAACGCCCATGGTAAGTTCATGTAGCAGTGCGGCGTCTGGGGAACCATCAGGGTAGCGATTTAGGGCTTCATTTAAAACGTCTGTTGATCGTTGATGTTTATGAATTATTTGGACCAGCAGTTTAGCGGCATCCAATCTAGGATCCTTCCTGCGCACAGTCATTGTTGCTCCTTTGGGGAGTCGGCCAACATTTTGGTGACAAAAGGAGTGCAAATCAGTCCTACAACCACCCTAAGAAGCATGATGGTCAGGATCGATGTCGTCGAAAATGCGTCAATAACACCAAATTGAGCGCTTTCACCTGTCACTGTTGTTACATGTGGCCCATAAAAACGTCTTGCAAGCACCTGAGTTGAGCCAAGTCCAGAAATCGAGATGGGAATAAAGCCAACTATCGACAAAATTGGCATGTAAACAAGCAGGTTTGGGATGGAAACATCTGCGCCATAGAGGCCAAGAAACAGGTGGTTCATCACCGCATAAAGTAACACCAGCATGCTGCGCGCCAAGATGGCCAACAACATGTTGCCAAAAGAAATCCTGGCAAAGGCCTCCAGTAAGTTGTGGTTTACTATCTTAAGCAACCAAGCTGGCCCCTTTTTGATGCGAGTAATGGCCATCAGAGACGGACCGGCTAAAAATCCACCAAGGGCAATCAGGCCCACGATTCTCGTTGTGACGTCTTCAAAAGGCGAGGCTCCAGCGATAATCGCCCCAACGGTCAGCCCACCAAACACTGTCAGGTCGATGAAGTTCAGCATAACGAAGGGGCTGCCAGATGAAGCCCAACCACGTTCTGTCCTACGTTTGACCACTGCTGCCATCAACACCAGCGCCAAGTTGTAGTTGATAATATTCAGTAGGTACGAAGCGCCCTTAACTTTCAGGAATTCAAAAAAGCCGACCTTGATTCCAACTGCCCTCAAGATAAAACGAAGTGACAATGTATCTATCAGGTAGCTTCCAAGAGCAGCGCCCAAGGCAACAGCAACAAAGGCAAGGATATTTACGCCTTTGAAGGCCATCCAAGCTGCATCAAAGTCGGTGGTAAGCGCCAAAAAGGTCAAAAGTACAGCCGTGCCAAACCAAGCTACGGCTGGCTTAATCCAAGTTGACTGTTTTTTGGGTTGCTTGTCGATGTGGCCACCCCTCCGGGCTGGGATTGTATCAGGAGCTTTAGGAAGGGGAAGACAGGCTTAGGAAAATATTTAGGCCTTTCTTAGGCTGTCAATAATCTTGTCCTTTATGGGGTCTCCAGTGATTGCAATGCGGTCTGCCACTAACGCAGCCTCAATTAATGCAATCTGAGCACGAGTCTCAGGGAATTCAGTCCCACGACGCGGTACCACGGCATCCATAGGCTCAGAGATGCCAAACTTCATGCGCACATAGCGCTCCTCTTCCTCGCTAAGCTGCCCCGCATGGATAGCAGCCCTTACATCAGCGATGGTTAAGGTCTTCTCAGTTGTTTTAATCTTCTTGTCCACAATAACCTCCAAATAGACCCAGGAGGGGCCACGGGTTAATGATAGTACCGTATGATAGTTTTCACCAAATAGATGCCTTCTGGATATGAAAACAATTAGTTATAGATCTGGCTCCTGCTGCTTCAACATGTATTCCAAAGTTTTGCGATGTATCCCAGCTATCCTAGCTGCTTTAGAGATGTTTCCTTCGGTTCTGCGCAGCAGACGGTCGAAATAGCGCTTTTCAAAGGTGGATGTAAGGCGAAGCTTTTCATCCTTGAAGGGGGCATCAAAATCCATCTGCAAAATTTCATCAGAATCTTGGTTGTTTTTAAGGCTCCCCAAACGAGTGGGACCAGGCAGATCAAGTGGGCTCGAAGAACCATCAGAGTCACCTGAAAGAATCACTGCCCTTTCCAAAAAGTTACGTAATTCTCGAACATTGCCTGGCCAGGAGTGAGATTTCAAGCGCTCCATCGTGTCATAAGAAAGCCTGTGTGGCGCCTTGCCTTCTGCCATTTCTGCCAAAAAGTGATCCGCCAAAAGAGGAATATCCTCTGGTCGCTTGCGCAAGGGGGGAAGCTGGATATGGATTACTCCCAAGCGGTAAAAGAGGTCCCTTCTGAAGTTACCATTTTCGACTTCTTGTTCAAGAATTCGATTCGTTGCACAGATAATGCGGACATCCAGTTGTACCCGTCGATTGCTTCCAACTGGCTTGATTTCTTGTTTTTCCAAGGCCCTTAACAGTTTTGGCTGTAGCTCAAGCGGCAGTTCCCCAACTTCATCAAGAAAGAGCGTGCCTCCATTTGCCTCTTCCATCGCCCCAACCCGGTCCCTAATTGCGCCAGTAAAGGCGCCACGCACATGCCCAAAGAGCTCGCTTTCCAAAAGTTCTCGTGGCACTGCGGAACAGTCAAAAACCACCATGGGTTTGTTTCTTCTGGGCCCAAACTGGTGCAATGCCTCTGCAATCAATTCCTTGCCAGTGCCGCTTTCGCCCTCAACCAGCACCGTGGCTTCAGATGGGGCCACCTTCTTTAAAATCGCAAAAATCTCGCGCATTTCAACTGATTGCCCCAAAAGTCCGCCAAACTTCGATTCTCTGGCGATTGCCAATTCGACCTGATCTGTCCCAAGGCTAAAGAGTACGGTAGTTTGACCAAGGGTTATCCTGCATTCGCCTGTCAAATAGGCGCCTATTATCTTAACCCCTTGAACAGTAATGCCATTTTTGCTGAGTTGGTCGGTAATCCTGTAACCCTCATCGGCGTACTCAATCTTTGCATGTGTCCTAGATACGGTCGGGTCAGTTAACACCAAATGATTATCAGGCGCGGTTCCAATGAAGATCTGGCGTCGATCAAACGTTCTGGTTAGCCCACGGTCGGGGCCCTCAATCACCTTGATGGTGTATTTGCGAAACGATATTGAATCAACAACCATCTTGATATGGACAGTTTCTGTTGGCTGGCTCAAAGCTCCTCCAATTCCAGTGTGCCTAAAGCTCGAACTTTTCGAGGCTCGATTAAAAAGGATTGAGTTTTGCGACGCCCGTCAGCAGCTCGTAACTCGACGGTGTGGGGCCCGCTTTCCAGCTCAAGATCAACTAGATTCCCAGTCAATTCAAGCTTTACACCATCTAGTAAAACGTCACAATTGCTTGGAAAGAATCTGAATTTAACAGACCCAAGCTCAGATTTTTGTGTGGTAATTTCTGACCTCCTCTTGGTGGATTTCACACCTGTCGACCCTGTTTTGGAGGCGTGTCCATTGACAGGCTGCAAGCTGGCCAACTTGGTTGACATTTGCTTGTCAACGGTAGGCGCCTGTTTAGTGATATTCGCGGCGGATTCAGTGGCGTTGTCAGCCTCAATGCCTTTATGTTCATCAGGTGTTACAACTGGTATTTCAGAATTCTGTTCGTCAAGACTTTCAGGGGGCTGTTCTTTGGAAATAGCGGGCTTTTCCACCCCATCTAAAGCTGAGACCGAAGCTAAAGTCTCCACGTCGTTGGATAATGCTTCATCCACTTTTTCCGGTTTTAATCCGTTGTATGCCGCAAAACCAAGCGCTATGGCGACTATGACTCCCATTCCTGCGACAATCGACGCCTTTTTAGGCTGTCTAGCAGGTGGTGAAAGCGGTTCTTCAGCCTTCGTAGGTGCAATCTGTAAGGTGTGATCTACCGCGGCCTCGCCATTTTGTTGGTCTTGTTTGCTGGCGATCAGTAACGCGGCCACCTCATCAAAGCTTGCATTGCTAGAAGGCTCAACCAAAGTTTCCAAGCCGGCCGTCTGCTCAGCCAAAAAGACGGCCAATGACTTCGCATTTACAAGTGTATGACTTTCCAAAAGATATGACGTCAGTTCCTGTGCAAAGGCATCCATCGACTGATATCGCAGCTTTGGATCCTTATGCATTGCCCTCATTATGATGGCTTCCAAGGCCCCAGAAACCCAGCTTGCACTTTGTTTTAAAGGCGTTGGCTCGCAATTTCGAACCTTCTCAATCACGGCCACATCAGAATCGCCATCAAAGGGCCTGACGCCTGCCAGCATCTCGTAGGCAACTACACCAAGGCTGAAAATGTCAGACCGATGGTCCATTGGCGAACCTGTCACCTGTTCTGGTGACATGTAAAATACTTTGCCATGCAGCGTGCCAGGCAGGCTGAACGACTTTGCGGATGCCACTTTTGCAACCCCAAAATCCGCCAATTTTACCTGTCCATCCTTGGAAAGCAGCAAGTTAGCTGGACTTACATCACGGTGAACTATGTTCATCGGATTTCCATCAGCATCCCGCTTACCGTGTGCGTAAGTTAAGGCCTTGGCAGTCTCAATCAATATGTATAAGGCTAACGACTCAGGTAACAGCTTTTGATTGCGTCGAATCAGGGCAAGCAACTCCCTTAGGTCCATTCCATCGACATATTCCATGACCATGAAATAGTCATTACCGTCTTTTCCAACCTCGTATACTTGGACGATGTTTCCGTGGCTTAAAGAGGCTGATACCCTGGTTTCAGCAAGAAAACGCTCAATAAAATCAATCTCATTTGCCAGATGTGGTAAAATCTTTTTGATGACTACCAAGCGCTCGATTCCAGGCAGATCGGTCTGGCGAGCAAGCAAAACCTCTCCCATTCCTCCTGCCCCAAGCGTTTTTACAAACTGGTATTTACCAAGCTTCTCCAGACGAACCTCCGACTGGAAATTCTATCACGATTGGTGTGTGTTTTATCCACAGCCAAAATAATGTGTTGCGGCTATTGTGTATAAAAACTGTGCTGTGCTGGTGTTCATCTGCCAGTTAAATTTATCGAGACATCGTGTCTCCTCAATTGTCTGTTTAATGGCCTTTCCCTGCAATTCAGCGCTGATTTTAGGACTTGGGGTTTGACTTGTGTGGCAATAGACGATAATTGTGTATATCGGATTAATGCCCCTATGGAGGGAAAGTGGTTGATTTTACTAAAATGACAGTTGCTGAGCTTCGAAAAGAGGCTAAAGAGCTCGGAATTCCAGGCTTTTCGCTCATGAAGAAAGCTGAATTGGTGGGTGTTTTAAAGGTCGCTCACGCTGAAAAGTCTGAAGACGCCTTGAAAAAGCGCCCAAAGGACGAGCCTAAAGCCGGGAAAGTTGCCAAGGACAAAACTGCCGCAAAGCCCAAGCCAGTTAAGAAAAAAGCCAAGGCCGCTGAACCAAAAGAACCTGCCGCGGTTGACGATGCCGCTGAGCTTGAACAGGAACCAGTAGTCGATGCCCCAGCATCTGTTCGGGAGGTTACTGCCTCCAAGTACAACTTGGTGGTCGCACCGTCTATCCCGGAAGAGCATCTTGGACTTTTGCCCGAGTCGTATGGCCAGGATCGTCTTGTTTTAGTGCCAAAAGACCCCAACTGGATGTTTTTATACTGGGAACTAGCCGGGGAGTCGTCCAAAAAGGCGTGGGCCACGCTTCCTGATGGAAAGCTCGTTTTGCGTTTGTACGTTGAGCAAGAAAAAGGTGCGCCGGAGCTGACCGAGCAAGAGGTCGACGCTGGATGGAAACGTACTTACATCCGCACCAGAGACGGGGATCACAGTGTTGCTGCAGAATTGCGGTTAAAGGGGCCTGGCGGTGTTTTTGTCTCCATGGTCAGGTCTGAAAGGATTCCAGTACCAGTTGCTAGGATTCGACCTGGCGCCCCAAAATTCACCGTGGTTCCACTCAACATCTCCTTGCGGAAACTGCGAGAGCAGGGGTACGTCAGTGGAGGTAGCTATGTTGACCTGCACGGTCGGGTAATTGATGAGGATGAATTTGCACGGTTGGTAAAACAGTCTGTGCCCGGTTCAAAATACCGGTAACTCTAGCCTAATAGGTAAGACATGCCACAAGGTTATTTTGCTTTGGTTCTGCACGCGCATTTGCCCTTTGTTAAGCATCCAGAGTATCCAGATTTTCTGGAAGAGGACTGGTTTTTCGAGGCCGCCGTTGAAACCTATCTCCCTTTGTTGGAGATGTTTGATCGGTTGGAAGCTGATGGCATCCCATATGGGATGACGATGGTTGTGACGCCATCTTTAGCAGCAATGATGTCGGATCCCCATCACCAGCAGCGCCTGCGACGATACATTGAAAAGAGCCTCGTCCTGTTAGAGCGGGAAAAGGCGTTTGTTGGTGACGACCCCAACTTTGCGCCTGTGGTGGAGTTTTACCGAGACAGGTTAAGCCGCTATCTGGACGCCTTCGTTAATCGTTACCACTTCAGTTTGATCGAAGGATTGAGACATTTTGACAATCTGGGTCATTTGGAGCTGATTACCTGTGCAGCCACCCATGGATTGCTGCCTGTGTTGCTTTCTCAGCCCGAGGCTGTGAGGGCTCAAATTAGCGTTGGGGCATCTGAGTTTGAGCGCCACTTTGGGCGTCGTCCAAGGGGAATCTGGCTTCCAGAGTGCGCTTACACCGAGGGAATCGAAAACTTCCTGGCCGATGAGGATATTCGCTTCTTCATCGTCGACACCCACTGTATGCAGCTTGCCAATCCTTCTCCTGTTTTTGGTAATTTTGCGCCAATTTACACGCCTTCTGGGGTTGCGGCCTTTGGTCGCGACGTGGAGTCTTCAAAGCAGGTCTGGTCCAGTAAAGAAGGCTACCCAGGTGACGTGAACTACCGCGAATTTTATCGCGACGTTGGGTACGACCGCCCATTTGAATACATCCGCGACTTCGTACAGCCAACCGGGCTGCGCAAGCAAACTGGCCTTAAGTACTATCGAATCACTGGCGATGTTGACCTGTCGCAAAAGCAGCCATACAACCGTCAAGCGGCTATGGAAAGGATTGATGCCCACGCTGGTAACTTCATGTTTAATCGTGAATTACAGATTAAACATCTGAATGGCCAGTTTGGTCGTCCTCCGATAGTGGTGGCCCCGTACGATGCGGAACTTTTTGGTCACTGGTGGTTTGAAGGTACTGATTTTATTGAGATGTTTTTCAGGAAATCCGCCTACGACCAAGACGTCTACGAATGTGTAAACCTGTCTGGTTACCTGCAAAAAATGCCCCTGCAGCAGGTTTCCACGCCGGCTACAGGCTCTTGGGGTGACAAGGGCTACTTCGAGGTCTGGGTCAATGACAAAAATGACTATGCTATCAATCACCTGCACCAGTGTGCGATCCAGATGATTGACTTGGTAGATCAATTCCCAGACGCGCAGGGGGTGCAACTTCGCGCCTTGAATCAGTGCGCCAGGGAATTGTTGTTGGCGCAGTCGTCTGACTGGCCATTTATCATCACCACGGACACCATGGTTGATTACGCCCATCGCAGAATTCGTGAACACGTCCTGCGTTTTCTGCGCCTAGCTGATCAGATTCGGCGCCACCAGATTGATGAAAAGTGGCTAGGTCACCTAGAGCACCGCGACAGTCCCTTCCCAGATATCGATTATCGGATCTATAAACGAATGTCATAAATTGGCCAGTGTTACCCTTGTTGAATCGAACACTTGGATAAGGAGTGAAAAATGCCCAAAGTAGCTATCGTTGGAGCTACAGGTGCTGTTGGCCTTGAGATAATTGGACTCTTGGAGCAAAGGCAGTTTCCTGTCACAGAATTGTTGCTTTACGCCTCTGGCCGATCAGCAGGAGATGAACTGCCTTTTGAAGGTCGCCAGATAAAGATTCAGAATCTGGCCTCGGCTGATTTTAAAGGTGTGGACTTTGCCTTTTTTGCAGCTGGTTCATCGATAAGCAAAGAATTTGCGCCCAAGGCTACAGAGGCAGGTGCGGTTGTCATTGATAAATCAAGCGCTTTTCGAATGGACCCAGACGTTCCATTGATTGTGCCCGAGGTAAACGGTGACCTGCTAAACGACAACCACAGACTGATAGCTTCGCCAAATTGTTCCACAATCCCGCTTGTTATGGTGCTTTGGCCGCTGCACCAGGCGCACAAAATCAAAAGGGTCGTTGTCTCTACCTATCAGGCGGTTAGTGGTGCCGGTCGTGCTGCTGGTGATGAATTGGTTTCGCAGGTTGTGGCTATGCTAAACCATCAACCTATGGAAGTGCGGGTATTTCCACATCAAATGGCCTTTAATGTTTTGCCTCACGTGGAAACTTTTTCACCAAGCGGCTATTCCACAGAGGAAGAAAAAATCATTGAAGAGTCCAGAAAAGTCACGGGTTTGGCCGACTTAAGGATAACTGCCACTGCTGTAAGAGTCCCGGTACTAAACGGGCACTCAGAGTCCATAAACATCGAATTCGAGAATGCGGCTGACCCAGATCAGGTTCGCGAGATACTAAAGAATGCCCCAGGTATCCAACTAATGGATGACCCTGTGGACGCAGTATATCCAATGCCATTGGAGGCTTCAGGACGAGATGAGGTTTTAGTTGGGCGAATTCGCAAGGATCTAAGCGTAGATTTCGGGATAAATCTTTGGCTTTCTGCTGACAACTTGCGCAAAGGCGCAGGCCTAAACGCAATCCAGATTGCAGAGCAGATTTTGAAAATTCACCACCTGGATTGATCGCTTAGTTGCCACTGTAAGCGCACTTAAGACATTGAAATTGACAAAATGGCAATCCCTTCCCAGAATTCCCATCAAAAGGGCGCGGTTTTTCCCTTGTCTAGGCCCAAAAGGCGCCCAAATTGTCTGGCATGGTTATTGCTTAGTAGGGGGCTCATGAAAGCCTGTTTTCAAAATTTAGTCTTTGGCTCCCTGTTGGTTCTCGGCTTGCTGTTAGTTCCTGAGCCTTCGATTGCTAAAATCAATGGGTTCAGGTTAAACGGCATCGAAGGCCTCGGGGATGGTTGTGGTCTGGACAATCGGATCGGTAAAACGTCTGATGCCACTGAGCACGTTATCAACATCGAGGACTGCAAGAAGTACTCTGGATGCTCGTTGAAGATATCGTGGTCTTTGCAAAATCAGCCTGCTTCTGATGCCGTCCACGTGGTTAAGGTCAGCAAGCCTGGTGGTGCCTGCTCTGACACTGATTTGACAACGCTTGGGGACTCTTGTCTGCCAACTTTTGCGGTCAGTGAGTCGCCTATTACGGCCTATACCAACATGTCTTTTAACGTGTTGTTTGATGAGCTTACAGGCGGCAACTGTGCAGCTGGCACAGACCTTTCCACCAAAGTGGTCATCGTTATTAAAGAATTGGGTGCCATAGCAGCCGAGAGCATCCTGTTCAAGGTCGATTTAAAGGCCCCATTAGCCCCAGAACTTGAGGAGCCCATTGAAGGTGACAGCAACGTGACTGTGGTGTGGAAAGACCCTGCCAATGAGGGCGAGGTTGATATTAAGTACCACGTTTACTGGGCCACCGAACGCTTTGACGATGCCACCAAGAAGGCGATTGCCAAGCGCGAACCAGCTGTAACAGGGCGTTCATATCAGGTAGGTTCCCTGGAGAACGGAAAAGAGTACTGGTTTGCAGTAAGTGCCGTTGATGTCAACGGAAACGAGGGGCCTTTGTCCCCTACCACCAGTACGATGCCCATCGAGGTTTTGGACTTTTTTGAAGCATACAGGACCGGCTCAGAGGTTGGTCGTGAGGAAGGTGGTTTTTGCTTCATTGCAACCGCCGCTTATGGCAGCTATTCGGCGCCTGACGTTTGGATGCTGCGGCGTTTCCGCGACGAAGTCTTGATGACGACATCCCTGGGGCGGGCTTTTGTTCGCACTTACTATGAAGTCAGCCCACCAATTGCTAAGCAGATCGCAGGTTCAGAGCCAGCCAAAGCTGGTGTCAGATTGGCGTTGAAACCGTTTGTACTTATGGCCAGCTTGCTTCTGAAGGTTCCTAGTGTCCTTGGAAGCGCTGTCCTTGTATTCATGCTCTTACTGCCGGCGGCGGCTACGGTGATGGTCGTCAGAAGAGTGATCAGGAGGCGATCGTGAGCCAAAAAGCCCTGGTTTTAGCGGTTGTGCTTGCTGCGCTCGTGGCGCCACAGGTAACTAATGCACAGTCGCCCCGAAACATGATGGTCGAGTTAAAGTTTGGGCCATACTACCCAAATATTGACAAGGAATTTTCCTCAAAGCAGCCTTTTAGCGAGGTGTTTGGAACCAGCCAAAGATTGATGTCCAAGTTCGAGTATGACTACGAGTTCTTTACAGGATTTGGAGCTTTAGCAGTTGGTGGTTCTATTGGATACTCTCAGTTTAAGGGCCATGGATTGTTGGCCACAGGCGAGAAATCCAGCGACACCACGAAACTCCATCTCTTGCCACTTTCATTGGACTTAATCTATCGATTTGACTGGCTTTGGCAAAAGCACAAGGTGCCATTTGTCGTTTATGCCAAGGGTGGGATTGATTGCTATGTTTGGTGGGTTACCAACGGTGTGGGCGATATCTCCAAATCCAGCGATGGCAAAAAGGGGCGAGGGGCCACTTTTGGCGGTCACCTAAGTCTAGGTGCCGCATTTGTTTTAAACTCTCTTGCCCCTGGCATGGCCCAGACCTTCGATGTGGAAATGGGCGTCAAAACAACGCTGCTTTTTGCTGAATACGTGTTCAGTTGGATCGATGATTTTGGCTCCAAGAAATCCTGGGACCTAGGGTCTCGCACCTTCTTGGTTGGCATTGCCTTCGAGTTCTAAAGTCCTTCTAATTCAAAGAAACCGGCTTGCTTACTGAACAAAGAAAGCATTCATGTCTACGGCAAATCTGTCAATCATCCAGTCAAGTTCATTTGCCAATGAATTTCCTGGATTATCTTCAAGATCGGTCCGTTTCAGAACAGTAAACTTATTGTCAGGGTTAATAGAATCAGTTGTCTTCTTTAACAGCAGTTTTCCCTTATCGCTAATGAGAGTAACCTCAGGACTCCTTCTTGGAAAATCAAAACCGCCAACAGCGATGTAGCGACGCGATGGCGCATCTTCAAGTAAAGAGACTCCATTTGACCATTTCTGTAAATTGGAAGTTGGATTTAAGTACTTAATAATCGTGGGGAAAATGTCTACGTGGCTTGAAAGCCCAACAGTCTTTGCCTGTGTTTCAGGTATGCAAAGCATAAAAGCCGTTTGGCTTCTAAAGTTGTTGGATCTTCTACCGTGGCCTAGTGCTCCTGCGTCCCAAAATTCCTCGCCGTGATCTCCAGCAAAAGCGACTATCATTTCGCCGGCTTCAATCTTGCTTTTGAAATGCTCTAAAGTTTCAAACACCAACGAATCTATGAAGGCGGCAGCGTTTAAATACCTGTTCCAAACTTGAGCTTTCCTGTCTTTCAAGCTGGCGCCATCAAAATAATTAAAATCCTGTGAAATAACAGGGGTGTGCTTTTCAAATTCAGGTGGGTAATAGTAGTTATGGTGGGTTGAATTAAAAAACATGAAATAAAACTTTGGCCTGTCCCTAGATTTATCGGCACTTAATTCTTTTATCCAATCGACCATTTTGCGGTCCTTTTTCCATCCTGCATCGTGAAACTCTTGGAATAGTTCAAATTGATCATGCAAAACGGCCGAGTGTATCGACATGCCTTTTAAATTAGATGCGGCTGCGCCAATGGTTAAGTATCCGTTATTTTTCAGTATCTGAATTGGCACTGATCTGGATTTGCTGAAATAAAAAGGATAGTAGTGATGGATATTCAACCCATAAAGGATGGAAAATGTGCTGTAAATCGTTGAAAGTTCACCAGAATGGTGGTGTTTTGAAGTAATGCATCTGTTGGAAAAACTGTGGGTAAGGGGCATATATTCGTCGTTAAATATGTCATCTCTTAATGACTCGACAAAAATAAACAAGATATCCGGCTTTTTTGAAAGGGTCACAGAAGCTAGAGTCCTGTAAGGGTAATTTGGTTTTAGTTTTTTAATCCTAGTGGCCGCGTCATTGCTCAAAAGCGAATGAAACTCATCGAAAAAGGGAACGGTTTCGTTGCCTTCATCTTTCGAAATCTTGCCACTAAAAGCTATGAAGAAAACGACACTAGACATAAAGGCAGCGGAGGTAATCACCAAGGCTGTGCGACCAAAATATTTGAAAAAGCGGTTTTCAAGCCTGTTGAAAAGAAAGTAGAGAACGTAGTTAAGTGTGATCACAACGCCAAAAAAAAGAAAAAAAGAAGTAAGCGTGTTTCCTTTGAAATGAAGCTCATTCCAGATGTTTTCCTGAACAAGGCTATCGATGACATACGCAGAATAAAGGTGCATTCCAGTAGTGGAAAAAGTCTGGACATCAACGAAATAGAAAATAGACACAACTGAGACTGCAAGCGGAATGACTAAGTCCGCAACAATCCTGCCGACTTTAAAAGTGTTGAAACAAAGCAGTGTCAAACAGAAAACCGATACTAGAAAATAGGTAAAGACAACGGCCATAAGTGATGATCCAAAGATAAAAAGCTGCTGTTTACCTTGGGTTAGAAGTAGTAGGTCATTCTTGAATATCAAAAAGATAGTTAGCGAAAAAACTGCATTAAGGAAAATTAGTGTTGCCGACGTTCTTACTTTGTGAAAAGGCATAAGCGATCCAACAAAAGCTCCATTTACCGCTTTTTTATGAATTAGTTCAAATGCAAGTCAGGATTAATGTGTAACCCACGGTTTTGATTGAGGTAAAAAACATTGGGCCAACTTCTTGCCCTTGATGATTCAAATTGATATCTTGATCTGCGCTTTTTTGGGGTAGGTTTTGTGCGTCTTGGGCTGCTGTTAATTCTAGTGTCACTAACTTTTGGTTGTGCTGACTGGATTAAAGAAAAATATGGACCAAAGGATATTGGGCAACTGCCAGATATTGGCGAATTTCCAGATGACTTCCCCTTCCCCCCAGATGATGGCATGGACGATTCTGACCAGTCAGAACTGCCTGAATGCGTCAGAGATTGCTATTCAAAGGTCTGTGGGCCAGATGGCTGTGGAGGCACTTGTGGTACATGCCCATCAGGTACGGTCTGTTCTTTTACCCAAGCACGCTGTATCGACCAAGCTAGTCAAAAACCACTTGGCGCAGCCTGTGCCCAAAACGCCTTTTGTGAACCTTATACAATAGACCCTTTGAATCCGAATAACATCTATGCCAACAGTAACTGGCCGGGCTGTCTTCATGACCAGTGTCGCGATGGTGACTGCATAAATGGATTTTGTAGTCGCACCTGTACTGTTTCCCAAGATGTAAGGGAAAACGGTTCTGCGTTTCCATTTTCAGACGGCATAGAAGACGACCACACACGTGGAGATTGTTTGGGGGGCGAAAACGGTCCATATGGAGATCAGTTCATATGTGTTCAAAGCTCAGGCGACGAATTGATTCACGCGGCAGGGGTCTGCTTGCCATTATCGTCCTTTTCGCGATGCACTAGCTCAGCTCAATGTGACGTTAAAGGGGAGTCTTGCGGGTACATAAAGATTCGCGACAACATTGAGGCCAGATGTTTAAAGGCTCCAACTGATGCGGCTAGTACTGGACAGGCGTGTGGCTATGATGTTGCGTTAGGCGTCAACCGGCTGTGTGATAGCTGGAATTGTTCATTTCACGGTTGCACCGCTCCTTGTGAAGGACCTGAATCATGCATGACTGCAGGCGCTAAGTGCTCAGATGGCAAGTGTGAAGGGACTGGTATTGACTGCCAGACAGACTCGGACTGCAGCGCATGGGTATGTTTTGATGATGTTGCCTTAAATGATCTCGATGCTTACGTGACTGGCTGTAGTCCCAAATTTTGTACAGATGACAGCCAATGTGGCGATCCAAACTACTACTGCCTGCATTGGCCTGCGGCTATGGTTTCAGACAGCACCAAGGTTGACGGGCGCTGTGTTTTGCGCCTGGTTGGTGGCGCCCTTGATGGCCAAGAGTGCGACGTGTCACCTGGAAATATGGTGCCTGACCGCCCATGTGCCAACGAGGCTTATTGCATCAATGGACGGTGTGGTTCCATGTGTGATGATACTTGCCCGTTACCTGAATCCCAAAGGTGTGGCCGCCTTGAATCGCACGCTGACATTACAGGTGACGGCATTGCTGACTTGGTCCTTTCCATTCCAAACTGTATCTGGGTTGGTGAATCTGGCGCCCCATGTTCATCCCAAGCTGACTGTTCACAAGGGGTTTGTTCCCCCATCGCGGTTGAGCAAAGCGATAAATTACAAGTTGAACTTCTCTGCATGGAGCCTCCTAAAGGGGCGTTTGCGATGGGCACCGAATGTGGTGCTGGTGATGCCACATGCGATTCTCGCTTCTGCCTTGATGGTAACGTGTGTTCAACAGTGTGTGCCAATACTTCTGACTGTCCCAGCAGCTCCTTCATAGGTTCCAAGGAGGTCGGCTGGGTATGCGAATCCAAGCTTTTTAACAGGGCTGGAAGCTTGCCCCTAGACGATGACTTGTATGTATCGTGGTGTAGTCCAGTTCCTGGTGGTTCCTCACTGGCCTCTTGCGGCGGCAACAAACAGTGTGTCGACCCTGATGAAGTCTGCAAAGCTTTTCCTAGATTTGGGGCTCCAGTAAAAGCCCCAACTGTCGATTTTTTCTGTGTAAAGGCAACTGGAACAGCTGTCACAGGTGAATCATGCGATCCAAGGGGCCTTGGTGAGGAATGCAGATCCGGAATTTGCACCTTTAGCGCGTTACCTGGGGCAGGTGCATGCAGTCAACTTTGTACAGATGACTCAGATTGCGCCTCAATTCCAGGGGCTATTTGCGCAAATCGCACAGTAGTTCCAAGGGTTGATTCCCCAGAACTGACCATTCCCGTCTGCAGAATCGAGGACCAGTGTGTCCGATGCAACGATGATCGTGACTGTGGTAAAGATTATCACTGCATCAATCTGGGCGCTTTTCCTTGGATAAAAGATTTTCGCTGTGTTTTAAAGTGCACCGTCGATACAGATTGCCCATTGGAAGAGCAAGTCTGTCAGGAGATGACAACAAGCCTTGAACAAAAGCGTCAGGCTTGTGTGCCCACCATTTGTGCGGGGTTGTAATGCGAGCTGTGGTTCAAAGGGTTACCAATGCCAGGGTTATAGTAGGTGGTCGTGTTGTTGGCCAGATTGGTCCTGGCCTGTTTGTTTTGCTTGGACTTAAAGCTGGTGACACGCCTAAGGACCTTGATTGGATTGCCGGAAAGATAGAGCGCCTACGAATTTTTGAAGACGATGCCGGGCTGATGAATCTGTCTGCTGGGCAGGTTGGAGGGGCCATTTGCGTGGTCAGTCAGTTCACCCTTTACGGTGATGCTCGCAAGGGAAATCGGCCTTCTTTTATAGAAGCCATGCCAGTTGAGCAAGCTAGGGCCTTTTGGCCACAAGTCCAATCACGCTTCCTACAGTCAGGTCTGGAATGCGCCTTTGGTGATTTTCAGGCAGATATGGCGTGTGAGTTAACGAACGACGGTCCTGTGACAATCTGGCTAGACAGCGAATCCTAATAATCCAAAAATTGCTGGTTAATTGATGCGGGGCGGGTGCTTACTTGCAGGTGATGGAGGCTAGTTCTTTCTGGAATGCTGCGAAGAACTCTTCATCCTTGCGCAGTTCTTGGTCGATAATGTTGAACTCTTCAAAGGTCTTGAAGCCATTTCGGTTCAACAACTCAATGTAAAGCCCTTGGACTGTATCGTCGGTAATTGTTTTACCTTCTTTACGCTTGGCATCGATTTCACGCTTGATACACTCAATATCAGACAATGCCTTTTTGTAGTTTTCCTTGGCAGTTTCAGCTGTTGGCATAAGGTCAGCGCCCTGGAAGTCAGCCATGTAAAGACCAGGTCCCTTCATATCCCAGAACAGAGTCACCCAGTTCTCGACGTTCTTGGGATGCTCTCTGTCGCCAGTGATAAAGAAATACCGCGGATGATAGCCATCAGCCTCAATCTGAATCTCGTACTCATAACGGTAAATGGTGTTACGTTCGTCGTTTGATTCCTGGATCGGAATGTCATTCAAAGGAATCTGTTCAATGATTTCCTTTTTCTCCTTGTCCAGATGCAGCGACGGGTTATCAACTTCTCTGGTTACAGGAGTCTGGCTGTAGTCAGTAGCCTTCTTTAAGCAGGTAAGGATTTCGATCTCATCCGTGAACTGGCTACAGTCTTGGGTGTACTTGAATTCCTTGATGCTGACTCGTGCAGTCTTGGGCGAATAAAAAAGCGTAAGGCTACCGTACTTGTTACCGGTCACCGCTTCGATGTCCCGGATACGGTCTTCCTGAGCTTTTCGCAGGCTTTCTTTGTACTTGCCAAGTTCGCCGTGCATCATGGCATTAAACTGTTCTGCCCTGACCTCGTCGGCCATGATGTAGGCGATCCCTATGCCACTGAGCAGTATAACTATCAGCACCACGATCACTGGAATGGTGATAAATCGACGCTTCTCACCATCTTTACGAGTATCCAGGATCTCGTGGACTGAGATTTGTTTACCTTGCTCGTCTGGACGGTTTAGAAGTAATTCGTGAACATCCCTCGGCAACTGGTCTTTGAAATTGTTGCTCATAATCCTCACCCGTTTGCACAAACCGACGCGTTCCCCTAAAACCGGAAAAGGCACTGCGCGGGTGGCACTATAGCCGGCAGGGGTATCCTCGTCAAGATAGAACTGCACCCAAATATCACATAAAACACGAAAATTTTACACGGAAATCTAGTAAGGTCTAAGTGGCCTTTGGGAAATAAGGTTCTGCGACCACAGACCGGCCGTCAGACTTCAAGTAAATAGCACAGGATTGCAGGCTTTTTGCCAAGACCAGGTCGGTCGCAGGCCGACTTATTGAACCGGCGACCCACTGTTCAACAGCCTCTCCTGTGGTCGGGGCTATCTCTGCTGCGCACAGCTCGATTAACTGTGGGTCCAAATACAAGCTCACTCCGTGCTCGCTTGCGAAATCGTTTGCTAGCTTATCGGTTATTTTTTGGATAATCGCTTTCAAAACCTCGGTTGATGGGCGCTTGAAATTCAAAAATAGATCCAGGGAGGATATCAGGTCAGGGTTTACCATCTTTTTAATCTTGGTAAAGGCAGGATCCGTAGGTTCGATTGGTCCTTCTGAGTCTTGGTTTTGGGCAACGGCTCCAAATCCAAGTGGGCGACTGGTGTCCTCAGATGTTTGGGTTATGGTAACTATTTGAAGTGTATTCCTAAAATCAATGTTTCGACCAAGTCTATCTGTTATGGATCCATCAGCTAAAATCTGGCTCACAAGTGCCTGAACTGACGGGTGGCCCATTGAAATGTTGCGCCATACCATCACCAAAAATGGTTGGCGAATGATGGTACTGCCAAGCAGGCCGCCATCTTCATGCCCTTCATATCCGGGGGGTGAGCCAATCAGGTCTGAAAGGGAGTGTGATTCTGTATAGTCTGCCAAGTCAATTTCAAGCAGAGCCTTTTCTGTGCCAAAAAAGAACTCTGCAAGCGCCTGTGCAAACGTAGTTTTCCCAGAACCTGTGGGGCCATTAAACAAAAAGGACCCTAGTGGCCGCCTTGTCCCAAATCTGGCCCAGTTTCGAGCTAACACTCTCAAAATGGCGTCAATACTGTCTGATTTCCCGAATATAGTGGCTGCTAGATTATCCTTGAGTTGCCTGAGGTGATCGGTTGGTGACAAAGATAAAAACGACGCCGGTAAGCGTGTAGTTGAGGCAAGCACCGCAACGATGTCATCGGAGGTTACCTCAGCTCGCCCCTCCCGTCTGACTCTGGAGCCAGCCAAATCGAGTGTGTCTATAGCCTTGGCAGGCAGACTGCGACCTGGGATTACCCTGTCAGTAAGCCTGACCACAGTTTTAATTGCATCGTCTGTATAAGAAATGCCGTGGTGAGCAGCATATCTGGGGGCTACTCCAGTCAGGATTAGTTCGGCTTCTTCAAGCGATGGTTCTGGCAGTGTGACAGGTTCAAACCGCCGTTTTAAGGCTGGGTCAGTCAAAATGTAGCGTTTGTATTCCGAAAACGTTGTGGCCCCAATACAAGGCAACTCACCTCGGGCCAGCGCTCCTTTTAGATCGTTGGCAGCATCCATGCCGCCGTCTCCTTGGCCTGTCCCAATCAACGTGTGTATTTCGTCCAAAAACAGGATTACACGGCCATTTGTTTGTAAAACCTCATCCTTAAGGCTTCTCATCCTAGCAGCAAAGGAGCCTCGCATTTCGGTGCCTGCGACCAAGTCGCCAACTGAAATAGAAAGGATGATTCTGTTATCAAGTCCTCGGGCCTCACCATTTGCAATGCGAGCAGCCAAGCCTTCCACCAGCGCGGTTTTGCCAACTCCAGGGTCGCCAAGGAGCAACGGGTTGTTGGAACGTCGTTTGCACAGTATGTCGACAACTGTGTCGAGTTCTAAATCTCGCCCAATCATCGGGTCAATCTGCCCTTGCTGGGCCTCAGCTGTAAGGTTTCTTCCAAGCTCGGTTAACGTTGGAAACAGATTTGGGTCCAGATAAAAGTCAGACTCACCAGTTTCACATTGTTCTAGGCTTTTAGTTGGCTGCTGGTCAGTTTTTGCTGGCTGCTGCTCAGTTTGTTTTGGCTGATGTTCTGCTAGCTCTTTTGGAGGCGGTGCAAAATCTTCCTCAAGGGCCTCAAAAACTATGGGCGTTTCATCATCTGGTTGATGTTTTGTTTGGATGATGGGCTGCGGTCTAGGGGCAAGGCGTCTATAAGGTTTGCGCGGTATTTGTTGGCTTATGGTTTGTTGGTGGGCCGCCAATCGTTCGCTTGCAGCCCGCTTCAACCTAGGGTCGGTTGAATGGGCCATAGCCCTGTTTCGCAGGTCAAATGTAGATATTCCGGCTCTTGTAAGTAAGTTTACAGCCTTGGAAGATGTGGTCTTGGTAATCGCCATCAACAGGTGAAGAGACGAGACCTGTGGTGCGCTGATGTTGGAGGCGTGTAGTGCCGCATAGCTCATAATCAAGTCAATAGTTGATTCATTTTCGTTAGGTGTGTCTTTAAGACGGGCTAGTAAAAGCTCCATCTGTACGCTTTTTTCCAGCAAAACCGCCTGTGCATGACATGGGATTGTGTACATGGCCAAAAGCAGGTGGGTGCTGTCTAGGACCTGGCCAGCACGTAGTGCAATATCACAGGCTGCTTCAAAAACTGCACTTGATTCGGCGCTTAATGGAATATTTAAAGTCATTGCAAATATGACGTGATCAAACCTGAATGTTTAAGTACCAGTCAAAGGCCAGAAGTGTCAAGGCCCAAATTGACATCTCCAATGCAACCCACACCATACACCTGCTCCTGTCCCTGCCTCCTGTCCCTGTCCCTGCCTCCTGTCCCTGTCCCCGCCCCCAGCAACGAATTTGGGGATTTTCACCATAGACGTTAGAATGTTGCGTTGAAAAGGGGACGCCGATGTTCGCCGAAATTCCAGCAGCCAGGCTTTCGCGAAGCAAAAAGTGGATTGGCCATTTTGTATTAGCTCTTTTCACGCTGTTTTTGGCCTCTTGTGCAGGCCACAGTCTGCGCTCCCATTGTCCTGGGCCGGATGGCTGTGGCAGGGTGGATTTAAGGGAAGCCGAGGGTGTGCAAAGTACCGGCCGGCTTTTGCCTGAAGACAGCTTAAATACCTTGCCTTTTTCATCTGTTGCCAGAGAACACCCAACAATTGGCCGCCTTAAAGGGCACGGCTCGCTATCCATTGGCAGGATAACTCGCGGAATTTTGGTCAACGGAGCCATGCTGGATCTGAAAGGCGAGCATCACCAGGTTTTGGAGACCCAAGCTCAGCGACAACTTGTTTGTGGGACAGATGAACTGGTTGCTGTCATTGAAAAAAGCGCAAAGAAAGTGGCAAAGGCTTACCCTGGCGCCGTTCTAACTGTCGGGAATATTGGCAGATGTGGTGGAGGACCAATTCCATACAGCGTTTCCCACAATAGCGGTCGTGATGCCGACATCGGATTCTACCTGTTGGGTCCAGACGGCAAACAGTATATTCCCAAAGGTCTTGTTAAGCTTGATTCCCGGGGAACAGCTATTGATAACGGAGTTCCAGTTCGGTTTGACACTAAAAAGAACTGGGCACTTGTTAAGACGCTTTTGTCAGATAGCTTGGTTTCAGTGCAATGGCTCTTTGTTTCGAAGGGGTTGCGTAAATTACTGCTAAAACATGCCGAGGCTATCGGTGAACCTGCGGATCTGATTGCCAAAGCAGGGGAAGTGCTTGCTCAACCTGCCAGATCGTCTCCTCATAACGATCACTTTCATCTGCGTATTTATTGTTCTGCAGACGACCAGCTTGAAGGTTGTGTGGATTTTGGCTCAAACCGTTCGTGGTATGCAGGCCCAAACCCAAAAGTGTCTGCCAGGATCAAGGAATTGATTCGCTTGAGTCGTTCGAATGATCCCAAAGTCAGGCGTGATGCTGCCATTGTGTTGGGCCGCATGGAAGATGAAGCGGCTCAAAATCGCATATTTCAGATGTTGTCGGATAAAGACGAAGCAGTAGTTCACCAGGCAGCCATTGCAATCAAAGAATACAGTGCTCCTACGGATCCAGATCGGATTATAAAAGTGTTGCTAAGGCATGAAAGCGACACTGTTGCAGGCCATCTGTTTAAGGCATTGACAGCATTCAAGAGGCGTACACAAACCAAGGCACTTTTGAAGCTTCTGGCAAGCGGGCGTCAGCTTGAGTTTGACATGGAGGTCTTTAAGTTTACCTCTCCAGTCAGAGATGTTGCCTTGGATCGTTTGTGTAAAGTCACCAAAAGAAAGGCCGCGATTACCCTTGCTGGAGCTTTAAGTATGCCAGGGGTTGATGTGGCGGCAATTGACGATAGATTGCGAATTTTAACTGGAATGAATCCTGACACTGAGACAGAATCTGATATGATTCGCATCTGGCAGGAATCGACCGGAGTTTCTGAGGGGAATAAAAGGTGGTTCAGATAATACTCAGGGACGGCATACAGCCCAGCGGGGGAAGTTAATATGGCGAAGATCTTATTTGAGGATGACTTGGGAAATTCCCACCTTGTTCCCTTCGACAAGGCTGAAATCACGGTTGGGCGGGCCACCGATAACGATGTGGTGCTGCCAGATCGAAACATTTCCCGTCATCACCTGTCTGTGCGCCAGGAAAACAAGCACTTTGTTGTTTCACCCGTCAAGGCTAGATATGGCGTTGAGTTCGAAGGGAAATTGGTCAATCACGACCTAGAGTTCGCAATTGGTGAGAGTTTGAAGGTTGGTGACTATGTTGTGACCTTCATGGAGGTGGACGAGCAGGTTGTCGAGTCCAAGAAGCCGACTGTCAAAAATGAGCCAGTGTTTGACTTGGAGACTGCCATCAGGGAAGGCCGCGTTAGTGACTTCTACGAAGAAGATGAAAAGAAGATCGTGCGGGACAACATAATTCGTTTGGTGGTCGCGGTTGTGCTGTTGGTTGTAGCGGTTGGTCTTGGGATTTTCTTTTATAAAGGCTTCGTCGCGGATCCTGAATGGGACTTGCCAACCAAGCCAGAGCAACATGCTGTCCCAGTCGTCCAACCGGAACCACAAAATGAAGTCCCAACAAATTGATAACCTAGCTTCTGATGAACTGGCGGCGCACCTAGTTATCCTGGGTTTTGACGGCCCAAAACTTCCAATAGAGGTTGGATATTGGCTAAAAAAAGGCCTAGCTGGGGTTGCCCTTTTTAAACGCAACATTGTTGATCGCAATCAAGTTCGCAGCCTCTGTGACCAAATCTATGAGGCAGCTTACCCAATAGTTCCAATCATTTCAGTTGATCAGGAGGGTGGGCGGGTCCAAAGATTAAGAGGGCTTCTAACAGAAGTGCCTCCAAGTGCAAAAATGGGTGATGACCAGTACTACTGGGGCAAAACCATTGGCCAAGGGCTTGCTGAATTAGGGTTCAACCTTGATTTTGCGCCAGTTTTGGATGTTCACACTAATCCTGCAAATCCCATAATTGGTGATAGAGCCTTTTCTCAAGACCCCCAAAAGGTTGCAGTTTTAGCACTGGAGTTTTTGGCAGGACTAAAATCCACTGGGGTAAAAGGCTGTGGCAAACATTTTCCTGGCCACGGTGATGCCAACAAAGACAGCCACCTTGAGCTTCCTGTCCTTGAATTGACGCAAGACGTGTTATTTCAACGAGAATTGGTCCCCTTTAAGGCGGCCATCGATGCTGGAATCGAGATGATAATGACGGCTCATTGCATGCTTAAAGCGATTGACCCCACATACATCGCAACTTTGTCCAAGGTTTTGTTGACAGACATTCTCAGAAATAGGCTTGGATTTGAAGGCTGCATCATAACTGATGACCTTGGAATGGCGGGAATTTCCAAGGGATACACGATGCAGCAAATCACGGCCTATGGGTTGGACGCTGGAATTGACTTGTTTTTACACTGTGGTGCGGCCTTGGAAGGCATCGCTGTCATCGAAAACTTACAGCGATTAATTGAAACTTCTGAAGAATCCAGGGCACTAGCCATCAAAGCCGCACAACGGGTTGAAGCCTTTCGATTTGGTTTGCAGAGGTTTTCTTATAGCTAGTAGGCTGCTAAGCCTATGATTGAATGTTTTCAATGTGTTAAGGCTGGGGCTCTGTGTTGACCTTCCAAACTCCTATTTCCACCGGTCCTGGACGATATTCCTGAAAGCAGTCAGGTTCGGCAACAATTGTTTCAACGTGCACCGGGCTCATTCGGCCTAGCTGCTGCTCAATAAAGACACATTCAGCCCTCATCCCATCGCCGGTATCCGATTCAAACGGATTTTGCCTATCATGGCATGCGAGGGGGCGAAGGTAATAAAGACACGGTGGAAATGGCCGTCTCGCTTCCTCAAAATCCCGCAAGGCATACCAAAAGACCAACTTTTTTTGTTCCAAGGTGGCCCACGTTGGGACATCCGATCCAGATTTTCTTGACATGGAGGGCCAAACTATGACGCACCCTTCTGGGACCTGTGCAATCCCCTTCAACAGTGCTTTAGTTTCTTGATGGGGGCCAAAAGTTTTAAACATTGGGCCCGGATCTAAAACAACCAAACCAATTAATAAAGTAAGGATTATTCCGGTTCTTAAAGGTTTTGGTACGTTAGAACAATACTTGCGGGCTAGGGAAGAGATGGCTGTTAGACCCGCGCCCGAGAGCACCAAAAACCAAGGTTGGGCAGGAAACTGCAGCCGAATTGCATTCATCCTAGTGGCGGCGCCAGCTACCACCAAAAACATAACTCCCAAGGCCAAAAGGGTCCAGGCGGCAGGTTTGGTACTTTTTTTAAGGTGAAGAGAAACAAAACCCAGTAGTGACAGCAATTGAAAGACATAAGGGGTCAATTCAGCGGAAAAGTAAGCATTGGTAGGTTTGCCCGGTTCTGGCGTTATCTGTATGAAACCTATATGTTTCAGACCTTTAACAAGCTTGGACCAATTGCCTGCAGGTCCAACCCCATGAAAGAGGTTGTTGAATGCTTGTGAAGCCGGTTCAAAGACTAGCAGCATGTAAAACACGAGACCTAGCCATGGCCAAGGCGTTTTCAGGTAGCTTCGCCCATCCGAACGGCATATTAGGACAGCAAATATGACCACCGGGGATAAGAGCATAAAAGGTGAGAAGTGGGCAGAGGTTGCCGCCAAGGCGGCACTGGCAAAAATCGACAGATGGTTTTTGAACCTGCTGGCAAGTGCTCCAAAGGTCGGTGCTAGTATTAAGAAAAGAATCGCGATCACCATTCGCTCTTCGCTGTGGCCCAAGTAAACAAAACCAGGTAACAAAGCGGCCAAAACCGCCGTCCACCTAGCAGTTGTTGAACTCGACACGAAGGCTTTAGTCATGAAAAAGATCGCTGGGATTGTTAATGCTGAGACAACAGCCTGGATAATCAGAATAGTGTTGAGTGTTCTTGGAAATATCATCAGCAATGGGATATAAAAGGCCCACGGGCCATTCCCGTGGAGATCTGCTCCTCTCGGGGAGCCATGAAGGATGTCGCTGATGTAACGATGGCCATGACCGTTAACCCACCCTGGAACGACTGCATCTCCGATACTTCTAAGGATAAATGCCGCTATCGTAACTACTACAAGCCAGATCAGATCTGTTTTTGTAATTGATAACGACTTTCTATTATCTAGCCAGATAATCAAGGAGGTGGCGATGGTGAGAAATAATGCCATAAACATCACTAAGCCCGCATTCAAAGTGGCGTCTATGGGCAAAACAGTAGGCGCATAATAATGAGTTATTGGCTCGGGGAGTTTGTTATCTTCCCAGGTTTTTGGCAGCTTCCCTTTTTGCGCCATTGTCCAGACATCGCCTGTTAGTGTTTGTTGTTTAGTCCAAAACCCATCTTTGGGCTGATTGGCTGTAAGCAAATCAGAAATCCGGTCTAATAGAATTGTGGATTCAGGATTGGGTACGTCCTTAGGACCCAAGGTTAGCGTGAATGGTGATACATTTGTACTTGGGGGGGCAATTAAAATCGTGACTTTATGGTCACCACGTTTGAATGACATCGCTGCTTGATTATTTGTGGCTTGCAGCCCCACAAACGTCCACTCCCCAAAGTCACTGTTCGCAATAATTTCGTTGATGGTCGCTGTAGACGAAGCAGTAAGTACAAATTCGGGCGTTTCATCAGCAAAAGTGCTTGTGCTAACAGCTAGGGTAAAAAGTAGTAACAATAAGGTCTTATGGTCGATTAGGGTGTTCGCTAGACTCACTGGTTTAGTTACACGCAATTTACGTAAAACCATAACGATGCCCCTACAAAATCCAGTCCACAGCGTCTTGACAGCAGCATACACAATCCAGAAGGCTTATTTGGGCGTGGGGCAGGCCTGTTTAATCTCATCTGCCAAACCGGAAAATGTCTTGTGGAAGTAGTCGCTAAATTCGGCTGCCAGCTTGGATGCTCGTTCGTTGAATTTTTGAGGATCTGCCCAGGTGTTTTTGGGCTTCAAAATGGAGTTGTCTTCAAGGCCAGGGCATGAATCTGGGACCAAGACCTTGAAAATTGGGTCTGGAGTAAACTGAACATCTTTTAGTTTGCCAGACAGGGCCGCGTCCAGCAGATGGCGAGTCAAGGTAATGTCCATCCTTTTGCCTTCACCAAATGGCCCGCCACTCCAGCCGGTGTTCACCAGGAATACTTCCGAATTAAATGTGGTCATCTTTTCACCAAGCATGTCAGCGTAATCGCTTGGGTTCCTGGGCATAAATGGTGCACCAAAAAATCGACTGAAGGTGGATTTCGGGTCAACCACACCACGTTCCGTGCCAGCGAGCTTGCTGGTGTAACCCATTAAAAACCAAAACATTGCCTGGGCTTTAGTCAGTTTTGCTATGGGTGGTAGAACTCCGTTTGCGTCGGCTGTCAAAAAGACGATTGTGGTTGGATGTCCTGCAACTGGAATGGGTTTTACGTTTGCAAGCACTGACAACAAGTAAGCGCCTCTTGAATTTGGCGTCAGGCGCTCATCATCCAAGTTAAACTTGCCGTTAGGCAGCATGAATGCGTTTTCAACGATGGCTCCGTGGGTGCGCCAATCCTCTTCATGGAAAATCGCTTCATAGATGTCAGGCTCCTTTTCCTTGCTTAGATTAATCAGTTTTGCATAGCAGCCGTACTCAAAGTTGGCCACCCCTTCATCGGACCAGCCATGTTCATCGTCGCCCAAAAGCTTTCGTCTTGGGTCAGCTGAAAGTGTGGTCTTACCAGTACCAGAAAGGCCAAGCATTAAGGCCACATCCCCATTCTCGCCTTCATTAGCAGCACAGTGGATTGGCAAAATTCCTTTGGCAGGCAGGTAGTAGTTCATGACGGTAAAACCAAGCTTTTTGATGGTTCCCAGGTATGCGGAGCCAATCACTACGCCCAACCGCCGGTCAAAATCCATTGCCACACACATGGTTGAAGTCTGTTTCGTTTTTGGGTCGATCCTCAGGCGGCCTGTATATCGATTGAGATCCAACTTGTGATCAGGCAAAGCCAACAAAGTAAAAGGTTGATCCTTAAAAACATCCCCAAATCCGCCGTCTGGAATGGGGCGAAACATCGTTGTGGTGAACAGTGAAGCAAGTGCCTTGTCAGTGTAAACATTGATTGGAAGCGCCCATTTTGGAGCTGCCCCCAAGGCTCGTTTGGTTAAAAAGACGGTGTCGGCTTCTTGCAACAGTTTGAGGGCATCTTCCAACAGCATCTCAAAGGTGTCTGGGGTGATTGGTATGTTGTTGGCTGCTTGCCAGTCGATATCCTTTTCAGATTCAGGATTTCGCACAATCACCGTGTCTGCTGGGCTTCGACCAGTTGATTCTTCAAAGGTCCAAGTCGCCAAAGCGCCGTTGGCCGAGGCGATGGCTTCGCGGCGGGAAATCACAGCTTGGATCAAGTCTTCCCTAGAAAGGTCCTGCTTGATATTTTTCAAGTTGAGCAATGAATTTAGAACTGATTTTTGCATGTTGAAACCCCCTTCAAAAACTAGCAGGATCTTTTAGCACATAGCGCCGGGGATTCAAAGCAAAAGGGCAGAGAACAGGTCGGTTGGGGCGGGGACAGGCACAGGGGCGGGGACAGGGAGTCTTTGCTAGTTTACTTGCGGGTGGCCTCCCATGTGCCTGTTACTGTGGCTTGTTGGGCGTTTCCTTGTAGCTGACCTTCCCAGGTTCCGTTAATTATACGGTCCACCAAGAGGTCCGGGTCGCAGTTGTCGTCAACCAAAGTGGCGCCGCCTCGAATCATCAGAGTACTTCCCAAGGTTAGACCCTCTAAGTAGCCATTAACAAAGTTAAATATGCTGTCGACGGCGTTATTGCAATATTGCTCCAAGGTGGCTTTGTAATTGGACCCCAGATAATTACCAATGGCACGATCAATGCCGTCAACAATCTTGGCACAATCGATCCACAGGCGTGCAACATCTTGCAATGAATTGGCTTTACCTCCAGTTATTGTCTTGATGACAATCTCATTCAACACATAAAGCACCAACCTACCGTAGTGGAGGCCAAGCTCATGCTGGTGTACCAGGAACTGGTTAAAATTGTGGATCGTAGCGGTAAATTCACCACCAACGATATCTGTTGGAATATCAGCATTTTGCAGGTCTTCCATGCTCAATACCCACTTGCCACAATCTGCAAAGTCTGGTGCGTCTGGATCACACCCAATCTTCCAGTAAAGAACTAAATCCTGGTAGTAGTGGGTGCCTTGCACTGTGTATTGTTGTGGTTTGCGTAGGTCGAGATCGGAGTGCAATTCCAAGTTGTTAATTATGTCCATCATTGATTCGCCAATGGTAAAAAAGTCCTGAAGCCATTCTGGCGAATTGTTTTTTAGGTACTCAGTTAACAAGTTGGCAACCGTATCTTTGAAAAGATCAATGATATCACCGGCCAACTGCCCAAAGTAGTACACGATCAGGCTTTGGAACGTTTCGATAATCGACAAGCCTGGACTTCTGAAGAATTTGTTCAGTTCATTTAAGGCACAGCAAATTGTTTTTCCAACGTCACCGGCACTGGTTGCGCAATCCACAATTGTTGTGTCGCCACCAGCACAAGCTTCAACCAGCTTTGAAAAATCAAAATGGTCAACGCTCTTGTAGCTCCCACTAGGTTTAAGCTCTGCATCATAGAAGTTCAGGACAACTTGGTCACATGTATTTGGCACCAAAACTAGGGTGCGGTCACACGAATAAGCAGCAACACAGGCGTCTATTGCTCCTTTTGCCTTTGCATATATCGTGTAGTTAGAGCCAGCTGGAATGCAGTCAAACTTGATTGTGCCACTGATATTGCTGGCCATCCTCTCTGCTAGTACCAGACTATCGTTTATAACGGTGGTAGGGCCCAGATGTGCCCCGCAGCGTAAATTTGAAGGCAGGACTGCAACCGATATGTCGTGCAGACTTGTCTTTTCCTGTACCCCGTCATATTCAAACTGAACCTCAACACAGCCACACTCCACCTCGGTAACCCTGATGGGGAATCGCACAGGAGTAGTGTCAGTGTCAGGCACCGATATTTCTATGGTGTAAATAATGTCTCCAACTGATGCTGCGTACAGCCGATTTTCGACCCGTCCAAGGTCATCAGTAACAATGTTTTCTGCATCCAGAACTGCATCACCATCATCCCTAGGGTTACCGTCCAGATCGGTCATCTTCACAATTTCAAAGCTGACAGGCAGCTCTGCAGCAGGGCCGCCACCCACATAGTCAACCACCGTTGCTGAAAATCTAGCCGACTGCTCAATCAAAGTGGGCAAGGGGGATGCGATGTCATGATGGACGATGATTTGATATCTGCCACTGACGATTCTGTTTACATCAGAGTCACCTGTGGTATCAGCACCTTCATCACCTTGAATGGAATCAGGGGTTATCTGGTCACCAATGGCATCCGTGAAGACATCATTCGGGGTGTCTCCAGAGCAGGCAAACAAAAGAACAGTTGCAAAGCCAAACAAGCGACGGGCTAACATGGGGCTCTCCTTGGGTTCCTCCACAAGTCAGGCGCGAATTGTACCCTAAATCGACCACGTTTGTCGCAT
>ERZ795052.225-NODE-225-length-87554-cov-220.791723_pt1:0-52500 | contig 87554 bp, 84 predicted proteins | sample MGYA00375136_ERZ795052 | MGnify/ENA primary metagenome ERZ795052 (study PRJEB30181, sample SAMN05720156) | activated sludge metagenome | isolation source: Anaerobic digester | place: Japan | collected 2015-05-26 ...
CCGTTCACGCCTCTTTTTCAATAAAATATTCAAAAAGGTTGAAAGAAACGTGAAAAGATAGTTTCAGGATGGTGTTTTTGAACAGGTTTTCCAGTACTTTTATTTTCCGGTTAGAGCCTTGCCGGACATAAAGTACGAATGCTCTTCAATAGAAATGAACCCGTCCTTATTTTTATCTATTTCTTTAAAACGTCTGGTCATGGCGTTCATGAATTCATCCATAGTGATTTTCCCATCGCGATTCTGGTCGACGTCATAAAAATTTGTTGCCCAGAAAAGGACACATTCATCATCGCCGATTTTTCCGTCTTGATTATAGTCGAGTTGTTTACGTGCCTTTGCTGTGATTTTTTCCGGGGCAACGGCTTTCGGACCGCACCAGAAAGCAAGATATTCTTTGGCTATCAGAGCGCCGTTTTTGTCCGCGTCCATGTTGCCGAAAAATTCTTTAGTCGCGGCGTTGAACTCTTCCGCGGTAAGCTTTCCATTTTTATCGACATCAATATCCCTGAACCGTCCCTGCCAAAAAGCCGCGTGTTCCGTCACCGAGATGACCGCATCGCCATTGGCGTCTATAAGTGAATAAACCGTTCGGGCCATAGCCGGGCTTTTACTTTTATTCTCGGCTACTGCTATTCCCGAAGTCAATAGCAATATCGACAATACACAAAAGACACAAATTTTCTTCATACTCTTTCTCCTTTGCATTAAAGAATCATCATCAAGTAGGGTAGGAATTTTAAAATCCTACATTTGCCGCTTCAGATTCTGTATTTATTTTATGCGGAGCGAATATTACTACTTTTTATAAACAAAGCAAGAAGAAAACTCAATTTTTTTGTTTTTCATGAATGGAAATATATTTAATTATATTAATATATTAGTCAAAAAAAACAGATTGTATCCCAGATACCGTTTTTAAATAAAACCGGTTGGAAATTAAAGATAAAAATAATAGTTCTGAAGGAAGTAAAAAAATAGGGTTATTCACATGGCTTGATTTTGTGATTATATTTATTTTTTGTTTTTTTATTAATGACGAAAAAAAGCAAGTCAACAAAAAATAATTATGTGCTGATTAAACAGATTGACAAAATGTAAATGTAATCATTAAATATAAAGGTAAAATTTCGACCATCCATAGTTGCAGTTTGAATTTATGTTTAAAGAAGCTATTAATAATTAAAGAGAGGATTAAATATATTTTGAAAATTGCATCCTACAATGTGAATTCTATCCGTTCCCGGTTGCATATCGTCACCCCGTGGCTGCGGAAGAACAAGCCGGATTTGTTCTGCATGCAGGAAACCAAAGTCGAAGACGCTAAATTTCCCATCCGGGAATTTACAGATTTGGGCTACGAGGTATTCTTTAAAGGAAACAAACAATACAACGGCGTGGCGGTTGCGGTAAAACAAAAACCCACAAAAGTTCATTTTGGCCTGGAGGGCGAACCAGCAGATGTCGACCGGCTGGTCGTGCTTTATCTAGAAGATTTGATTATTCTGAATGCCTATGTTCCACAGGGACAGGAGGTGAGCAAGCCCCAGTATGCCTATAAGCTAGAATGGTTAAAACGTCTGAAAGAATATCTACAAAAAAATTTTATTCCGGAACAAAAGTTGGTTTTGTGCGGCGATTTTAACGTTGCGCCTCTGCGGATAGACGTTCATGACCCCAAAAGAATTTTAGGACATGTTTCTTTCAATCCACAAGTATGGAAAGCACATGAAAATCTATTATCGTGGGGTCTGATTGATATTTTCCGTTTGCATCATCCGGATGAACCGGGGCAGTACACATTCTTTGACTACCGTGTAAATGATTCCGTTGGACGTAATCTTGGATGGCGCGTAGATCATATTCTGGCGACAAAACTACTCGCACAAAAATCAAAGAGCTGCGTGATTGATCTGTCCACCAGAATTGCCGATAAGGCATCCGACCATGCGGTTATTTATGCCCAATGGTAAGGAGGATATAAATGGGGGAAAAAAATGACATAAAGAGCATTAATGAGGATATCGCCCGGCGTTTCAGCTCCATAGCGGATAAACTAAAGCAGGCCTCCAATATTGTTGATTTACTGGAAATGCTTTTAGACGAGGTGGAAAATAAATTTCATGTTCCCTTTGTCTGGTTTAGTTTTATCGAAGACGAAAAAAATGCTCCTATAATCAGAAATATTGCGTCTTCCGATAAACTAAAAATCAGGCTTAACTTAATAAGCAGAACTTCACTTGAAAAACTGGTGTTGGGCGAACCCAAGCCTGTTTTGATTAATAAAACATTGAAACCGTATTATAAACTTTTTCCGGAAAGAAAAAAATATTTTGTGAAATCCATGGCTATAGTACCTTTACAGATAAAAAACGAAATAATTGGGAGTTGGAATAACGGCGATGTTTCTGCTGAACGTTATTCACCGGACATGGATACATATTTTTTACAGAAATGTGCACAATTAATATCTATGCGTTTGGCAGAGTTCACCGCTTCCAGTGGTTAGAAAAAAGATAAAAACCCCGCCGGAACTGCACGGGGTTTTTACGGATATAGATAGAAGGAGAGGGGTTAGTTTAGAAAAGTTTTCAGAGCGTCAACTACCGGCGCGGTGAAAAGGGCGACCAGCACTGCATACAGGGCAAAAGAACCGATGGCTTCGCTTAGGTAAAGGCGAGAATATTTTTTCTTCAGTGACACAATAATTAAGCCCCCGATAATTAAACAGCCCAGATGAAAGAACGGAAAAGCGTTGTTACCGGTAACGGCGAATTCGGCATAGGAGAATGACGCAGTTGTGAAAATTACAAAAGCCGTTAAGAGCGTGGTTTGCATCATTTTCTTCATTACCTCTTAATCTCCTTTCTCAGAAATTACATTTGCAGTTGGTTAATGAAAGAAGCGTGCCAAATATAACTATTGGTCATTATATTGATGTAAACATTTAATTATATTAATAAATAAATTAAAGTAGAAGATGCGGAGATGTTACAATAAGGATGGTGTCATTGAATAAAACGTTAAATAAGAGTCAATAAAAGAAAAAAACTTTTAATTGTTGAATTTTTTACGGGTTGTATTTTTTAAGTGTCAGGATAATTATAGAAGTTAAGGCTAATATAATTGTGTTGATCAACCAAAGATAGTGGTAGGAGCCGAAATGGTCATAAATTATACCTCCCAAGATAGGGCCTAAGGAGCCTATAAAACCTATAAAAAATGTCAGAAGTCCGTAAATCGAACCCAGAGTGTGTCGGCCGAAGCGGTCAACAATAAGAATCGGTAATATGGGAGCAATGCATCCGTATCCGAAACCGTAAATGACGGCATATAAATAAAGGCTTCTGACATTATCGACGTAATTCAGCAGTATCATGCCACAAAGAAGAAAACTTATTCCTAGAAAGTAAGCGTATTTAGCGTCACGCAAACGATCGGACAACCAGCCGAAGAAAAACTGGCCGATAAAGCCGGTCACACTTATTGCCGCCAGAGAGCTTGCCGCGGCAATGCTGTTAATTTCATTATCTACGGCATAAGCCACCTGATGAACAAAGACTGACATGATAACCATAACAATGAGGCTTTGGCTTATAGCGATGGTCCAGAAGCGCGAATCTTTACAGATGGTTCTGAGCGATATTTTACTTACTGCCGGCGCGGCAGATATTTGGCTGGGCAGCGGGATTTTATCGCCGTCCGGTAGAAGACCGTAAGCTTCCGGATGGGTTTTCCGCATTAAAAGTTGAGAAACTGTGACGCCTACCGTAAGTGTAATCGCCCCCAGAATGAACATGCCGGCGCGCCAGCTGAAGTATCTGCCCAGAAATCCCGCCAGCGGTGTCAGCGTCATTATGCCGAAGCTGATGCCCATGGTGGCGATGCCTATAGCCAGACCCCGCATTTTAATAAACCATTTGCCTACGGAAGAGCTGCAGATTACCACGCCCATACCTGTTGCGCCCAGACCCACCAAAAGGCCGTAGGCCAGATAAAGTGTCAGCGGGCTATTGACAAAACCTGTAAGTATAAATCCGGCGGCTGCTATTATTGCGCCGGTGGTCATAATCCAGCGTGGGGCGAATTTATCCAGCATACGACCGACGAAAATCGCGCCGATGGAATAAATGAGCATATTGATTGTCGCCGCCAGCGATATTACGGAATGTGACCAGCCGTGTTCCCCGGAAAGCGGCTTGACAAAGATGCCAAAACAATAACGGGCGCCATAGTTTACTGACATGACCAGGAAAGCGCCCACTACAATATACCAGCCCCAGAATATATTATTTTTTTTCCACATACTAAATCAGGTGAGCTTGCTTTACCATTAAATTCGTTTATGGTAAAACGAAATTACCATGCGTGCGAAATATATTCATCAAAGTAAGTCATTTAAAAACAGGCGGCAATTTGTCCGGCGAAAAATGGCGAAGAAGCAGCCGCCTACGCGCCTGAAGCCCGGGATTGCACCGTCGCTCAAAAGCGTGCTTGCGGGAATCGGCAGGCCGGAAAAGGCGCCTTTTGTGCCTGATGATTTTCAACTGCGCGCTCTTGATCAAATCAAAAATAATGATTGTTTGGTCATCGCGCCTACAGGTTCGGGAAAAACATGGATTGCGCGCGAAGCGATAGTTTCCATTTTAGGAAAAGGCGGGCGTGCCTGGTATGCCTCACCGCTCAAGGCTCTTTCCAATTCCAAGTGGCTGGAGTTTGGGCTGCATTTTGATACGCAAAATGTCGGTATCATTACCGGCGATACCAAGGAAAATACTGAAGCGCCGATTATCGTCGGCACGACGGAAATTCTGCGCAATCAGCTCTACGACGCAATGCATCAAGGGTTTGACCTCAATTTTGATTTAGTTATTCTGGATGAAGCGCATTTTTTAGGTGATCCCGATCGGGGCGTGGTTTGGGAAGAAATCATGATTTATCTGCCGCCGCGAGTGAATTTGCTGCTTTTATCGGCAACCATCGGCAATGGCGAGGAAATTGCCGGCTGGCTGAAGGAAATCCGCGGCAAAAAGTGCGCGGTTATACGGGAACAAAAGCGACCTGTTCCTTTATATCCTCTCTTTCTTCACCCCAGCGGCTGTATTTATCCTTTTTTGGAAGGAGAAGGTAAAAGGGTGACGCCCGCGGTTGTTGAGTTTCTTAAAGACAACAAATCCACGCGGCGCGTTAGCCGCAATCTGCCCGACTATGCGGGAATCATCCGTGTACTGGGTGAATTCAATCTATTGCCGGCCATTTTCTTTTTGAAATCACGCGCGGAATGCGATACCGCGCTCAATTGCCGCAAATCGCTGCCGCCGTTGAATAATTATGAAAAGCTGAATAATGATCTGGCAGAAATGTTGCACCGCTTTCCTTATCTGGAAAATCACCGGCAGCTGAAAGCTTTAAAATCGGCAGGAATCGCCGCGCATCACGGCGGGCAGCTGCCCGCCTGGAAACTGCTCGTGGAAGAAATGATGAGCAGGGGAAACCTGCGCGTGATCTTTGCCACCTCGACGATTGCCGCCGGTGTCAACTTTCCGGCGCGCACCATTGTGCTTTTCAACTCCGATTTGTTCAACGGGCATGATTTTTCGCCGCTGACCGCGACGGAGTTCCGTCAGATGACGGGTAGAGCGGGCCGGCGTGGTCGGGATAAAATAGGCTTTATGCTTACGGTTGCCGGCAAGTTCATGGATCTGGGGCACATCAAGCGCATGCTTTTTTCTGCGCCGGAAGACATTGTCAGCCAGATAAAAAATGATTTTGCCATGGTGTTGAATCTGCTTCTATCGCAAAGGCCGAGTGATGTAAAAATAATTTTTGAAAAGTCGTTTGCGGCCTATCAGCAGAACCGACATGAAAAAAGCTTATCTGCAGCGACAAAACTCTGGAAAGACTTCATCAAACATCTGCGCTTTCTGCAGCAGGAGGATTTTGTTGATGAAGATGGCCGGCTGACTGATGACGGCTACTGGGCGGCGCGCCTAAGACTGGATTATCCGTTGTTTGTCGCGCAATGTTTGCGTGAAAACATATTCCTTCAGGATGATGAAAAGGTGCTCGCGGCTGTTATGGCAGTGTTTGCCTATGACCGAAATGACGAGATAAATATTATTATAAAAAACATGCCACCGCGTCTGTATTCGTCACTGCGCAAAATTAGTCTTACTATCCGGCCGCTGAGACAGCGCCTTAAGGCAGCAGGTTTTGAGACGGCAAAATTTTATCCATCGCCGGGGATGTCAATGTATTTATGGGCCGGGGGTAAAGAATGGAATGAGGTAATTAAGGAAACAGGTATTGCTGAAGGCGACATGGCCACATTGGTTTTGCGTACCGCCGATAATTTGCGTCAGATAGCCTCGCTCAAAGATACGCATCCTGATGTTGCCGCCTGCGCCCAAAAGGCCAGAGAAGTGATATTGCGCGAGCCGGTATTGTTTTTATAATTGTTTGTCATCTCGTGAAATGTAAAACAGCGGAGATGTTTGATCGATTTCCTTTTAGGGAAATATTGTGGAAAATTTTTTAATGAAAACAGATTTTGTTCCGGGCGGTGATCAGCCTAAGGCAATCCGTGAGCTTTCAACTGGTTTGAAAGAGGGCAGGGAACATCAGGTGCTATTGGGCGTTACCGGTTCGGGCAAAACATTTACTATTGCCCATGTCATCGAGCGCGCGCAGCGTCCCGCGCTGATTATCGCGCATAACAAAACGTTAGCCGCGCAGTTGTATGAGGAATTCAAAAGCCTCTTTCCGGATAACGCCGTAGAATATTTTGTCAGCTATTATGATTATTATCAGCCTGAAGCGTACCTTCCCGCCACGGACACTTATATTGAAAAAGATTCCGCCATCAACGAAGAAATAGATAAACTCAGGCATGCTGCGACTTACGCGCTTTTAACACGCCGCGATGTCATCATTGTCGCCAGCGTGTCGTGCATTTACGGTCTGGGTTCACCAGAGGCGTACATGGAAATGTTGGTGCAACTGGAAGAGGGTATGGAATACCCGCGAGAAAAGATGCTCAAAAGACTGGTGGAAATCCAGTATGAAAGGAACGATGTTGATTTTCACCGCGGCACATTTCGCGTGCGCGGCGATGTGGTAGAGATATTTCCCGCATACGAAGGAGAACAGGCGCTGCGTGTGGAGTTTTTCGGCGATACCATCGAAGCAATTAGTATCATCGATCCCCTGCGCGGCAGAAAACTGGGCAAACTTTCCAAAACCGCCGTTTATCCGGGCAGTCATTATGTTACGACGCGCGACAATTTGGACAGAGCCATCGCTGATATCCGCGCCGAACTGGCGCAGACACTGGCCGCATTAAAAGAACAAAATAAACTGGTTGAATATCAGCGACTCAAACAGCGCACGAACTATGATTTGGAAATGATGCAGGAAATGGGTTACTGTCAGGGAATTGAAAATTATTCGCGTCATCTGACGGGGCGTAAACCCGGCGAGCCACCACCGACACTCATGGAATATTTGCCGAAGGACGCGCTGATTATAATAGATGAAAGCCATGCCACATTACCACAGTTGGCGGGTATGTTTAGGGGCGACCGTTCACGCAAGGAAACACTTGTCAAATACGGTTTTCGGCTGCCTTCCGCATTAGATAACAGGCCTCTCACTTTTGAGGAATACGAAACGTTATCCAATCAGAGAATATATGTTTCCGCTACCCCCGCCCAGTATGAAATGCAAAAAGCGCGCGGTGTACGCGTGGAGCAAATTATCAGGCCGACAGGTTTAATGGATCCGGAAGTCGAGGTGAAGCCGGCCAAGTATCAGGTAGATGATCTGCTGGAAGAAATTCGTAAGCGGATAGAAAAGCGAGAGCGCGTGCTTGTAACAACTTTAACTAAACGCATGGCGGAAAAATTAACCGATTATTACGGCGGACTGGGCATCCGCGTGCGCTATCTGCATTCGGATATTCATACGTTGGAACGCGTTAGCATTATTCGTGATTTACGGCTGGGCGAATTTGACGTGCTCATTGGAGTAAACCTGTTGCGCGAAGGATTGGACATACCCGAGGTATCGCTGGTGGCGATACTAGACGCGGACAAGGAAGGATTTCTGCGTTCCGAACGCTCACTTATCCAGACGAGCGGACGCGCCGCGCGCAATATCAACGGCAAAGTAATTATGTATGCGGACAAAATTACCAAATCCATTCAGGCCTGCCTTGATGAAACTAAGCGCCGCCGCGCTATCCAGAAGAAATACAATGAAGAAAACAATATCACGCCGGAGTCGATTATAAAATCGATCAGCAATGTCTTAAGTTCGATTTACGAGGCGGATTACATGACTGTGCCGTTGGCAGAGCGGAAAAATTTGCTGCTCAAAGAAGAAGATTTGCCCACACTGATTGCCGAACTCAGTACTAAGATGAAGCAAGCGGCAAAAAATCTCGAATTTGAAAAAGCCGCTGACCTGCGGGATGAGATAAAAGAATTGAAAAATATACTTTTGCAGATGGGATAATTTTTCTCTTCGTTATTTTAGTGACATTGGCCATCCGGCAGAAGCAATCTGACTGATTAAATTGCTCCTTGATATGTTTAATTAAACATTGTATGGGCACAATCATAAACGAGCGGAAAAGGCGTATTTATGGAAAAATTCGAACGTATTTATTGGAACCCCCGCTATACGGTTTATGACGATGTCATTGACCGCCAGCATCAAAAACTTTTTGCAATTACAAATAAACTTATTGACAAATACGAAAGCGATTCCGAAGAATGCTATGATGTCTTGAGCGACTTGGTCGAATATTTATCGGAACATTTTAAAACAGAACAAGTTGTAATGATGAAACTTCGCTTTTGGGCATACGAGAAGCATATTAAGGATCATCAGAGATTTATCGATAAAATTGAAGATTTTATAAAGAAGTACCAGAATGGTCAGGTTTGTTTAACAACTGAAATTTTAACTTTTCTACGCGACTGGATTTTTTCTCACACGACGAAAGAAGATTTGAAATTCGGTGAACTTTTGAAAATATCCCGGCGTGTCTGAAGGATTGATGTTTTATTCTAAACCCCGTTTACAGAATGCTGTGAAATTTTACAAATAATATTTTCTTGACATATCCGCAGGAAAGTTCTTATGACTCTCCCGCAATAGGTAATCCAAAAATAATTAATAAAACTTAAAACGGAGGTATGAGGATGGCACAAGAAAAGGGATTGGATAAACCAGTAAAATTAAAGACGGATTTGGCGAATTTTTTGGGGGCCAGCTCGCTTCCTCGCACTGAGATAACCAAAAAGCTCTGGGATTACATTAAAGCCAACGGACTGCAGGCAAAAACGCAAAACGGCAAACCGGAAAACGCGGGTAAATTTATTGTTGCCGATGCCAAACTAATCAAGATATTCAACAACACCAAGGTCACCAGTAAAACAGGCAAGGTAACTGATCTAACCAATTTGAAAGAAGGCGAAACCATCGACATGATGCAGATGGCCTCCGTGGTTAGCGCCAATATCGAATAAACAAAAATTCGCGTATTTTCTCCAAAACAGGCAGGTTCAACAACCTGCCTGTTTATATTTCCCCCTTCGTCATGACACTGTGTCCAATATTCAATTGACAGTCAAATCGATTATTCATATACTGACATAGGCGCAAAACGTAGAATATCTATTTATCAGTTAGTTTTTCAATGGCTTGGATAGATTATGCCGACAGCCGTTAAAATTGTTGTGAGAAAAACAATTTTGCGGGGCGAGCTTTTCGATTCACCTTGTGCTCAAACCATCGTATCTTGCCTGCCGCTTGAAGTTCGTCCCCATGAATGGGGTGATGAATTTTATTTTGTAATCCCCGTTGACTTGTCTCTCAACGAATCCGCAACCAGAAAAGTAAATATGGGCGACATCGGCTATTGGCTGCCGGGAAAAGCCCTTGCGATTTTCTTCGGACCCACGCCCATGAGCACCGGTTTGGAACCGGTTCCCGCAAGCGAGATAAATGTTGTGGGAAGAATTCTGAATGACGCCACAGCATTAAGAATGGAAAAAGGAGCGAAAAAAATAAGGATTGAATTAATATGAATGAAAATACGTTTTCAAATGAGAGTAAAACGTTATCAATAAAAGTAACCATGAAAGAAAGGAGAACGAGCCATGAAAATAACAGAGATCGAACTTTACCACATCCACATACCGCTTAAACATACATTCTGGCCGACATGGATACCGGGGTATCCTCAGACGCACAATCGCTTTACACTGATAAAATTAGTCACGGATGAAGGAATTGAAGGTTGGTCCGCCGGCACCGCCATGGGCGAGGAGAGGCAGGGTCTGGGCGATCTGCTGGGCGGATACATCATCGGCGCCGATCCTCTGGATATTGACCGGATGCAGAGCCTGCTCAAGCAAGCCGGTTTTCTGGGATGGCTCAATTACTGGATAGAGCCGGCTTGCTGGGATATTATGGGTAAAGCCAAGGGCAAGCCTGTTTACGAATTACTGGGCGGGGAAGCGAGGCCAATCGAAGTTTACTGCTCCTTCGGTGAATTGCACGAACCGGCGCAGCGCGTAGAAGAACTTCTGGCGATGAAAGAACGCGGTTTCAAGACTTTCAAACTACGGGCGAAAGCCGTAGAGTTTAAAGATGATGTCCGTCTTATTGAAGAAGTCAGGAAAGGTGTGGGTGATGACCCAATTATCGGTGTGGACGCCAATCAGGGCTGGCTGACTTCCATCGTTGACCGCGTACCAGCGTGGGATCTCAAGCGGGCAACGGATTACGCGAAAGTCTGCGCGGACAATAAAATTGAATGGCTTGAAGAGCCGCTGGACTGGCACGATTATGACGGTTTGGCTGCTCTAAAGAAAGTATCACCGGTTAAAATATCCGGCGCGGAACTAAACCACGGTTGGGACGAGATAAAAATTATGTTCGAAAAAGACTGTTTTCATGTGTATCAGCCGGACGCCACTTTTGCCGGAGGTATCGCGCAGGTCAAGCAGGTCATCGACACCTGTCACCGGCACAAACGCGAATATTCGCCGCACACCTGGACCAACGGTATCGGTTTTTATGTGAACTGGAATCTGGTACTTGCTGATAGAGGTAACACCCACCCCTTGGAATATCCGTTGGAAGAGCCATCCTGGGTGCCGGAATTCCGCGAAGGGATTATCGACCCGATCATTCCTGACAAAAACGCCATGCTCCAGCCGTTTACGCGCCCGGGTCTGGGTTTTGAGATAAATAAAAAATTGCTCAAAAAGTACGGTAAACGCTTTTACCGCCAGACGGAAAAAGGCCTGGCTTTCAAAGTTATCCGTGAGAAAGGCTTGAAAGCCGCGCTGGAGCTGAAGAAAAGAAAAGGCGCTTAGTTTTTATTTTTTAGAATATGTGGTATCAAAAATCAAGTTAATGTGATTCTCTTCCTAAAAGAGAAGAAAAAAGATGAAGGTAAAAATTTCCAATAATTATGATATCATTATTGTCGGTTGCGGGATAGCTGGTTCTGCCTGTGGCGCTTTGTTGTCGGCCATGGAGCAAAAAAAGGTTCTCATTCTCGAATCTGCGTCGCAAATCGGGGGTAGAGCAACATCGTTTCGTGGGGAAGCCATTACGAATGCAGATAAATTCCGCAGGACGCTGGCTATGTGTGCACATTCTTGGGTGAGCGATCGTACCGAACCGGATTTGGATACCATGATAAAAAGGAAAATGCTTAGCGGCTATGTCCTTGAAACCGGAGGGCGAGGTGCATGGTTTACCAACCGGGGGCGCGTTAGCCATGCCTTGGCGCTTTTTAACAAAGCTTCGATTTTTTATCCCAACGAGGGTTTTGTTTGGTATGACCACAACTGGAAACCTCACATTCTTGGGAGAAGAAACAAATACGGTTGGATGGGCGACGAAGATTATGCCGAGATGGTGAAGGTTCATAAGAGCAAGCTTCAGTTGCGCACGATAGCCGATGCGGAAAAATTGGATCATATAACACTGAAAGACTGGGTGGAAGGAATAACAAAGAACGAGTTAGCGCAGGAATTTCATTATGCCATGGGGACTTTTCAGACGATCATCAATGACCCAGCGCTGAATTCTGCCGGTGAAAACTTGAAAGTATTTCTGCAGGTGCAGGAAACAGGCGTGCATCTCACAAACGGTTCGTGGGCTTTTGCTGGTGCGCCAGGGCATCGTTTCATTACGGAGGGCTTCGCCACTACGGCCAAAGATGCCGGAAGCGATATTATTACCGGTGCCGCAGTTAAAGAAATTATTATTCAAAACGGGAAGGCAGGCGGCGTTTTGGCTGAAATTGAAGGTGAGAGCGTGGCGATAGAATCTCCGGTTGTAATTTGTACTGTTCCACCAAAGGTGTTATTAAGGCTTATTCCACAGAGCTTACTGACGCAGAATTTTGTCACCTCGGCTAAAAAGATAATTCATACATCTATGGTTGCTGCCCAGGTCGGCATGACCAGACCGTTGCATGAATTTTGTGAGATTAAGGTTGACCCCAGGTCTTTTTATCACACCTCCATGCTGATACCGGAAAGTGAGGGCCTATTTCGTGGTAATGTGCCGTTGGACATTATTGCCATGTCGGCTATCGCACCGACCAGTGCACCGGAAGGGAAACACCTGCTGGGTATGGCCAGCAGCATTTTGGCTGATGAAGCGCATGATAAAAAGAAAGTCAATATCGTGATTGACGGGATGCTTAAGTTCATGGATATTGCTTTTAAAGGCTGGCGAAAATCGGTGCAATGGATGCTCTTCACCGTTGGAGATACCTGCATCCTTTGGAGACATCCAGAAGACGAATGGGTCGATGTAAAATGTTCCACTATTGAAGGTCTATACTTTGCCGGTGATACTTACGGTAAACATATCAACGAAGGTGGCATTGAAGGCGCGGTACATTCTGCTTTTATCTGTGCCGGTGCCATAAGTGGTAAGAATTATCTGCAATACCTGCCGCCGGTTTTTCGCTAAAAGGTTATGAAATCACTCTTTGATATTTTTCGTATCACTTGGCTTGCTTTATGGGCGGCAATGGCGACGCTTATTCTTGCTATCCCTATTATTGCTGCGGGACTGCTGGGCCGCACAGGCAATCTTGCCTTTTCTCTTTCCAAACTCTGGGCCTACACCATGCTGGGCGTTTCCTTTGTCAGCGCTCAAATAGTAAACAAAGAAAAGATTCAAAAGGGGACATCGTACATTATCATTTCCAATCATCAGTCGCTTTTTGACATCTTAGCACTGGTAACCACGCTGGGAGTGCAGTACCGCTGGTTCATCAAAAGGGAAGTGCTCAAGGTGCCGCTCTTTGGTTACGGTTTGTATGCTTCCCGCAATATTTTTATTGACCGCTCCAATACCGTCAAAGCGATAGAAAGCATTAATAAAGGCATTAAACGCCTGCCCAAAGGCGTAAGCGTCATGGTTTTTGCCGAAGGAACCAGGTCGCCGGACGGGCAAATTCATGAATTCAAAAAAGGCGGTTTCATGGTAGCCGTGGCGCACAAAATGCCGATTCTGCCTGTTACCGTCAACGGCAGCCGACAAGTCATGCCCAAGGGAAGCCTTGTTTTTAATCCGGGAAAGATTCAAGTCGTCGTTGGCTACCCGATAGATACCAGCGGCTATAATATCGATACAGTTGATGACCTTATTCGGAAAACGAGAAACATTATTATAGAGAATTTTGTTTCTGAAAAACAGTTATGAAGATTACCCGAAGGGTTGAGATGCTTTTATATTTATCGGGAATCGTTATCTGTAAGAAGCTCAATCTTTTAAATATTGCTTGACTTTATAAAAAGAGTAAAGTAAACATTTACAATATCGTATGCCACACCATGGTCTTGTAAGTCGGTGTGGCATATAAAAGTTGAGTTAAGACAATTTGAAGTGCAAGGCGGCCACCATGCTCTTTAAAGGCGTGGTGGCTTTTTATATCTGTCATAATTGGTAATTCGACTTTGGGTAAATTTTGAGAAAGGAGGATACTGATTATGTCAGAAGGTAGAGTCAAATGGTTTAACGAAAGTAAAGGTTTTGGATTTATCGAAAAGAATGATGGCGGGGACATTTTTGTTCATTTCAGCGCCATTCAGTCCAGCGGCTTCAAAACTTTGACCGAGGGACAGGCTGTAAGGTTTGATATTGTTCAGGGTAAAAAAGGCCCCGCAGCGGAAAATGTGATAATCTGCTAAATAAACTTTTTGTTTAAAAATAAGGCGTTCCATGACAATATGTGTTACGGAGCGCCTTTGTTTTAATGTTACTGGTTTGTTTTAAGCTAAAAATGAATTGTTTGGCACCTTGGTAAATGTCTATAATTTCGGCGATGTCCGGGCGGAAATTACATATACACCGATCAAAGGTAAAAGCTCGGTAACCGCGACGCATGACCAAAGAACGGACGTTTTGAAAGGTGTGTGTGATTGACCTGCAGAGAGTCGGGGTTGGCAATTCCTGGAGCATGTGCACGGCCAGCGACCTGCCTTTCGCCAATGATGTGACAGAGACCATTGCCGGATTTTTATCGGCCAAGGATTAGTATGTAATTCCGATTTTTGTAAAGGAACAGGCACGGGTCATGAAGTTAATGAGCGCGAATAAAGCGGACAGAAATCTTTTGATTATTGTAAAAAAGTGGAAGTCGTATACATATATGAATCTTGGACTTGGTTATGAAATAGAGTTAAATATCTTTGATAAAAATTTGAACAAGCTGACCTCGTTTTCTGTAGTGGGGAATAAATTTTTGTCTGGTAGTTTCTGGGATCCGCCCAGTGCCGCCAGGAGAGAAAAACCGCTGGCGTTTCTACAGTTTTTATAAAGTTCGCTCTCTGCTGGTAAGCTCTGCAATAAGGGGGGCATCATACAATGTTAAGGGAGCGAATTATTTAAGAGGGGAGGGATAATTTTGAAAAGGTTTACAGAGAAAGTGGCGTTGGTTACCGGCGGAAATTCCGGTATCGGCAGGGCTACCGCGCTGGCTTTCGCCAGAGATGGTGCCAAAGTTGTCATCGCCGCCCGCAGGGAAACTCTCGCCCTGGCAGTTGTCGAAGAAATAAAAAAAGATGACGGCGAGGCGGTTTTTATCAAAACCGATGTGTCACAGCAGCTACAGGTGCAAAACCTGTTCAACAAAGTCAAGAAGATTTATGGCAGACTTGATTTTGCTTTCAATAATGCAGGTGTGATGGCCCCCATGAGGCGCACGGACAAAAGTACTACAGATACTTGGGATGAAGTCATCAATATTAACCTTTTTGGCGTCTGGCTCTGCATGAAATACGAAATACAGCAGATGCTCAACCAGGGCGGCGGGGTAATTGTCAATAACGCGTCCACTGCCGGAATCGGAGGTTTACCGGGGAGCGCTATTTACAGCGCAAGCAAGCACGGTGTTATCGGACTGACCAAATCAGCCGCCGCAGAATATACAACAGAAAATATACGTGTTAATGCAGTGTGCCCCGGGCCGATCATGACGCCTATGCTCGAGGAATTATTCGGCGTCAAGCCGCAAATGAAAGATGCTTTTCTTTCCAGAATTCCTATGAACAGATTCGGAACGCCTGAAGAAATCGCTGGTGTGGTTTTGTGGTTATGTTCACATGAAGCATCCTTTATGACCGGTTGTTCTATTGTCGTTGGCGGAGGCCAGACAGTGATCCCGTAAGAGAAAAAAACTGAAACAATATTATTTGGATGAGCGGATATATAAAAATATTTTTAGTGAGGGAAATGATACATGAAAAACGTTTATCAGCTTTTAGACCTTAAAGGACAGACCGCGATTATTACCGGAGGAGCGGCGGGTATTGGACTGCAAATGTCTTATGCGCTAGGAGAAGCGGGGGCGAATTTGGTTTTGGCATCAAGAAAAATTGAGCGCTGTGTGGAAGTTGCGGACAAAATGAGTAAGGAGCTGAAAGTGGAAATTCTACCCGTTCAATGTGATGTGACGAGGGAAGAAGATGTAGACATGCTTTTTAATGAGGTTATGAAAAAATTCGGAAAGGTGGATATACTCGTGAATAATTCGGGCACATCGTGGGGCGCTCCAGCGCTGGAGTTTCCTATGAATGGTTGGAAAAAGGTTATGGACACGAATGTGACGGGTTTGTGGATGATGTGTCAACGCGCAGGAAAAATAATGGCCGCGCACAAGATTATGGAAGAATCATTAATTTAGCATCTGTAGTGTCACATGTTGGCGCCCTTCCAGAACACTTGGATTCGATTAGCTACACAACTAGTAAGGCGGCAGTTGCAGGATTGACTAAAGATCTTGCTGTCAAATGGGCAAGGTATAATATTACAGTCAACGCGATTGCGCCCGGCTGGTTTCCTTCAAATATGACAGCATGGAGCATTAAGGAAAAAGGAGAGACTATCAGGAAGCACATACCCCTGCGGCGTTTCGGTGGCGATGATGAATTGAAAACCGCTGTTCTCTTTCTGGCGTCACCAGGCGCAAGTTATTGTACGGGTGTTATTCTCCATGTCGATGGCGGCTGGATTTCCGTATAGTTCAGGGCGGCTTATTATCTTACAAGGAAGTTGTTCTGGCCAAATAATTTAATAATGTTTTACGCCTCGGCAAATGTTGTTTAATTATTTAATTACCACGTCTTTAGAGATGATTATACTCGAAAAATAATATTTTCTCTTTTTTTCATGTTATTTGGATTTTTGAAAAAAGGCTTTTTTGATTCAGCCCTTTATAGTATTTTCACAGCTCTTTAGAAAAAAGAAAACGGGCTTTGCAAAGTAAATTTACTCTCTTAACCGCTTATGGTTTTACCTTACCTCTCGCTCTTTCGTATTTTTCTAATATAAATATTCATTGCTTAATATTTTTGTTTCATCAAGATCTGCCGCTTTACAAATTATACCAAAAGAGTTACCTGATTGACGGGCGTTAACACCTATTCATGCTCTATTGAAAGGTACCTGTTAAAGCCGCATATTAATCTTAATTGTTTTTGATAAGGAGGAATTGTAATGGAATTTCAGAATCTAAAATTTGAGAAAGTTGATTCCGTCGGCATTATCACGTTGAACCGTCCGGAAACGAACAATGCCCTGTCAAAATCTTTACTCGATGAAATGAACAGTTTACTCGTAAGTATTGCCGCAAGCAGGGAAATGAAAGTCATTATCATTAGAGCTGCTGGCAAGAACTTTTGTGCAGGGCACGATCTCAGAGAGCTGACGGGGGAAAATATCAATGTCTTTAATTCTGTATTTTCTACTTGTTCGGAGATGATGTTGCGGCTTCAACGAATTCCCCAGCCGGTTATTGCCCAAGTGCAGGGGATTGCCACAGCGGCAGGTTGTCAGTTAGTAGCGGCCTGCGACCTAGCCATTGCCGAAGAAGAGGCTCGCTTTGGCACTCCCGGCGTTAACCTCGGTGTTTTTTGTTCAACGCCGGCTGTTTCAATTGTTCGGTCAGTGGGCCGTAAACGCGCGCTGGAAATGCTCTTCACGGCACGTTTGATCAGCGCACTCGAAGCTGAGCAGTGGGGCCTGGTTAATCGTGTCGTTCCGGCCAAGAAGATTGAAGCGGAAACGATGGCGCTTGCTTGTCAAATTGCGAAAGCAAGTCTCTCATGCCTGGCAATCGGCAAGAAGGCCTTCTATACACAGGTCAATTTGCCGGACATGGCAGCGTATGACCATGCATCAAGCGTTATTGTAAACAATTTTTTCACGGAAGATGGCCGTGAAGGAGTTACTGCTTTTCTTGAAAAGCGAAAGCCAGTTTGGAAAAACAGATAAAGACAGTGCTTTTAAATAAGATATTGTTGACAGAGGATTGAAAAGAGGAAAACCTTGGAATTGGATGATATTGATCTTTCATAATTGATCGATTTAAACCGTATCCATACGAGCATAAGCAAAAAGCGATTGTCTTTATTGAAAGTTAGATTGATAAGAAACGCAGTGATGTTAGTTATTACACCCCGTATACTGGTGTCAAAAACGCGGGTGTCCAAATGCGTTGATTCCTGGATGGCTGCGGCAAAAATCCGGCAGATGCTTTGTGAACCGATGCAAAATACAGCTTCAAAAAATATTTTTTAAGAAATTGATTCAAACCAAGCGGCAAGCTATGCCGGAGCAGGGCAAAAATTATCCTACTTGGTTTTCGGACAAACTGCATATTGAAACAATGCTGTCTAGCCGTGTTGGACATGAAGGAAAGCATGCCTTCACCCCTTAATTTATGAGGTCAAGGTGTGAGTTGCCGGACGGAATGAATAACGAGTTAATATTTTAATTGTTTTTGTATTTAATATCTGGTTGACATAATGGAACGGTCGTTTTATTATTTATTAGTTAATGGTATAAGATAGTGTCTTAACAGGATGCTCTTTAAAAAAGGTTATAAGAGATATTGGATAGGGGAACGGAGCAGTATTGCGGTATCTGGAGAAGCAGCGGTTTTTATTAAAAAATCTTAAGGAGGGGTTACATGAAAAAAATTATTGCTGTTTTGATAGTATTGGTTTTATCTGCTGCATTGGCCTTTGCTGGAGAAGTTGCCCGAGATGGCCGTTTTATCGCCTATGACAACGGCACAGTATTGGACAAAGAGACGGGACTGATGTGGGCGGCAAAGGACAATGGTAAAAATATAAACTGGGCGGACGCGAAAAAGTATTGCGAGAGCTATCGGGGAGGAGGTTATACTAATTGGCGGATGCCTACACAGCATGAGTTAGAAGTGCTATGCGGGGCAAGCAAAGTAGTACGTAAGACGGATTGCGGGTTTGATATTCAACTGACAAAGTTAATTGGTCTGTCATGTGTTTTTGCTTGGTCAGCAGATATATTCGAAGCCGATGAAGCGGCGAGCGTTTATTTTAGTCCCGATGGCCCTCAGGTATTTATGGTTAAGAAGTCCACTAACAAAAATTATCGGGCACTCCCGGTGCGTTCCAAATAGAGTATTAAATCGTTTTTTCCTGTGCGGGATGAGAGAGGAAAAGTAGATTAGAAAATAAATAAAAATTGCGTATGTTGGGAGAGCTGTATTTTTAGCAAAAAAAGTGATTTTTGTCTTGTTTCAATTTTTTTGAAAGCAAGTTTATATTTCTTTGCCGTTGCGTTAAAAAGTGGACAGTGGGGGGGTATTAAGGAGCGAAAAGCTGCGTTTTCTTAGCCTTTTTACGCAGCGCGTTGTTATTTTAACGCTTATCCTTTCGGTTATACTTTTCAATGCATGCGATGGAACTATACGGATAAGGGCTTCTGACGAATTGGATATCGCTGTTGAAAGAGTCCGTACAACACTGGAATCACAAATCAACAAAACAGTGCCTTCGCTCAGCGTATTGGTTCAGACACCTGACGGTGTTTATTTCTCCAGTTCCGTTGCGTCAGGAGTCGAACCGATCACGCCGGATACCTATTTCCGGTTCGCCAGCAACACAAAAAATTTTACCGCCACTGCCATTCTGAAAATGCATCAAGACGGGTGGCTGGATTATACGGATCGCATTACCGAAAATATTCCCGGCAGCGATATTCCTTATGTGCCGGAAACTATTGCATGGCAAATACCATATAAGCATCAAATTACCATTAGACATTTGTTACAGCACAGCGCGGGTGTAAAAGATGTGAGCAATGATGAAGAGGCCGTCTGGAATGATATGAGCTACGTGCAATATAAGCTAATGGAAGATCCAAATCATCAGTTTTCTTCCGAGGAGCTTGTGGAACAAAATGTTATTCATAATTTTTATTATTTCTTTCCTTGGACTGATCATCATTACAGCAACACCGGTTATACAATTTTAAGTGAGATTATAGCGCGGGTTTACAGCTATCGGAGCGGTGTCAGCAAAACATATGGTGATTATATGCGAGACTATATTTATGGCGAGTCCACTCCAGTGCCGCTTTCAATTCATTTTCCTTCCCGCGCCGACGATAGGGAACTGCCGTTTCCATTTGTTTGCGGTACTATTTACACGAATGATCAGGAAAAAGTAGTTTTGAGCTGTAAAGACAATATGAGCGCTCACGTGGCAGAGGGCAATGGATATGGAACAATGAGACAAATTAACAAATACATTCGTACACTGATGAAGGGAGCAAATGTACTTACTGCCGATAATGTCGCTCTTATGCTAACGGATATTGCACCAGGGAAAGCCGATTATTCGCTCGGATGTATTCATGTAGAAAACTTGGGAGTCGGCCACAATGGAGCAACTCACGGATATCTCTCACTTATGCTTTATGATCCGGGGTATGATGTTTCCGTTGTTGTAATGATGCCGATGTGGGATGAATCGAAGGTTGATTTTTTCATGAATTGCTTCAATACGCTTAATTATGCCGGTTGGGCGGCCCGTGAAGCTTTGGGTTACCCGGGCAAGCCGGTATCTTAGACCTGTCCCGATGTTTGAAATTCCTGAATGAGAATTAATTAACGGGGTGAGGAAATTAAAAAGATAACGGAGTTATCGTGTATTATTTTGTTTGTCGCAACGAAATATTAAGTGAGAATTGTAAAAGTGTTGGCCGGAAATGTTTCTCTAAGCAGCGTTTTTTGTTTTTACTGCGCTAATTGATTTAAACGGTTTATATTGTGAAAAGCGCATAGATAAAAAAGGCCAAAGAGTCATCGTTGTGTCTGCCATAGTTTTCTGAAATTAAGACTAAAATCGTCAGGAGAATAATCAAGATGAAATTGAAAAGCGATAATATATACACCTCTGGTATCGAATATTTTTTCAACCCGAAATCAATTGCCATCGTGGGGGCTTCAAAAAATCTGACCAAATTTGGCGGCCGGCCGATTAGTGCTCTTTTGAAAAAAAAATACACAGGTACCGTTTATCCCATCAATGGCCGTTATAAGGAAATAGCGGGACTCACCTGTTATCCTTCGGTGCACGATGTCCCGGGAGAAATTGATTTTGCTATTATTTCCGTCCCTATCGAAAGAACTCTGGAAGCCTTACAACAGTGCGCTGAAAAGGGCGTCAAAGCGGCAGTTGTTTTTACTTCAGGTTTTGCCGAAACTGGCGATGGTGGCGGTACCCTGCAGGAGGGAATCACGAAAATCGCCACAAGAAGCGGCATGCGCATTCTGGGACCGAACTGTATGGGATTGCTTTATTACCGTAATTCGATTATGGCCTCTTTCACTCCGATAGTCGAATATGACATCGATGCCCCGCCTGCCTTAAGTTTAATAACGCAAAGTGGGGCCTATGGTGAAAAAGTGTTTATTGCGGCTATTCAAGAAGGGATCGGTTTCAGCTCGTTCATTAGTGTAGGCAATGAGGCAGATTTGCAGTTCTCAGATTTCATTACGCATCTTTTAAATGATGAAGACACCCGTCTGTTTGGCGTTTACCTCGAGGCGGTTAGAGATGGTTTGAAATTCCGTCAGGCAGCGGAAGCGGCGCTCAGGGTGGGTAAACCCATACTGATCAAAAAGGTGGGTAAGACTAAGGCAGGTAAAAGAGCGGCAATTTCCCATACCGGCTCACTTGTGGGCAATGACCGACTTTACGATGCCTTTTTCCGTCAGACGGGAATCATCCGCTTTGAAGAAGTCCGGGAACTCATGTATTTCACTTTAGTACATCGGAGCGGCCGAATGCCCAAAGGGAGAAACGTGGGGATATTGACGGATTCCGGTGGTCCTGGGGTGGATTTTGCCGATCGTTGTGAAGAATTCGGCCTTAATGTACCGGAGTTGTCCGAGACAACCCGTGCTAAAATCAAGGAAGTCATTCCTTTTTATGGCTCCGTGCATAATCCGGTCGACATGACTGCCGCCATACTGGGCGACCATGAACTATACGGAAAATGCCTCCGGGCAATTTTTGAGGCTGATAATATTGATATCATTTTCGCCTCCGCCATTTTCATGAAATTCATTTCGCCAAAATGGCTTGATGAAGCTTTGGAAATTTATCACTCGTCGTCCAAACCTTTGGTGTTCTGCCCCGTATGGACGGATTTGTCGCCACAGTCGCAGGCTATGATTGCCCGGGTAAGAAAGGAAGGAATTCCAATGATTCCCGAATCTTCTGATGCTGCCCGTGCCATGGCATTTCTTGCCCGTTATGCTGAAAAGCGAAAATCGTTTATGGAAATAACGAACAAAAGTTCTGAAATCCCGCCGGAAGCGATGAAAAAAGCAAAGTCGATTCTTCAAAAAACGGAAGCGTTTACTGAATATGAAAGCAAAAAAATTCTTGCTGCTTACGGTATTCCCGTTACCAAGGAAGATTTAGCTGCATCAGTGGAAGAAGCTGTTGCCGTTGCCAGGCGGATCGGTTACCCAGTAGCGCTGAAAGTGTTGTCTCCAGACGTTGCACATAAGACCGAAGCAGGTGGAGTCAGTCTGAATCTGAATGATGATGGTGCTGTACGGGAAGCGTATGCCCAGATAATGCGCGATGTAAAAAAACACGCACCGGGAGCGGTAATTTCTGGCGTTCTTGTTCAGGAAATGCTTGGAGAAGGCGTAGAAGTAATCGTGGGTGTAACTCGCGATCCTTTTCTCGGTTCTTCCATAATGTTTGGGCTTGGTGGTATATTGGTGGAAGTCCTGCATGATGTTTCTTTTCGAGTGGTTCCTCTTACTGTTGCTGATGCTAAAGAGATGATTAGCGAAATAAAAGGTACCCGAATTCTTGCCGGTGTGCGAGGAAGATCGGCTTCGGATGTGAACGCTATTATTGATGTGATATTGAAAGTTTCGCAATTGGCTATTGATTTTGCGGATCAGATAGAAGAACTGGACATCAATCCGCTTATCGTGTTTCCGCAGGGGGTACGTGTTGCGGATGCCCTTATTGTAAAAAAGAAGTGAGTTATAAGGTTTAGATCAAAAGACTGATTCTAAACAAATGTGGTTTATTTTCCCGTCGGAGAATAATAAGTTGTTGCATTATGTTTCCGAGGTCGTAATTTTTGTTGTTTTCCGGAATAGTATTTTGGAGGAAAGACTGATTGAACAATCCTTTCAAATCAATTATACAGTGAAGAAAAATTTTTCGCTGATAAACTATGCCGGAAAATACCGAATTAAAAGAAAAATTTTTATCTGCTCCGCGATTGCCTGGTGTCTATATGATGAAAGACGCACAGGGCAGGATTATCTACATTGGTAAAGCTAATAACTTAAAAAATCGCATTGGTTCCTATTTTACCGGAAAAGATACGCGCCCCATGGCGCCCTTTTTGCTGACGCGGATCGTCGATGTTGAATTTATCACCACTTCTACGCCCAAGGAAGCGCTGATTCTCGAAAACAACCTCATCAAGAAATATCGACCCCGTTACAACGTGCTTCTTCGTGACGATAAGACTTATTATCATCTGTCGTTAGATCCTGCGGAGAAGTATCCCCGTTTACGATTGGTGCGCAAGCGCGTGAACGACGCCGCTTTATATTTTGGTCCGTATCCTTCAGGGATGGCAGCCAAAGAAACACTCAAGTTTGTCCAACAAATATTTCCCCTGCGTTCCTGCCGCAACCTTGATTTTAAGTTTCGTTCGAGGCCGTGTCTGGAATATCAAATCGGCCGTTGTCTCGCACCGTGTAAGGGCTTAGTTGATGAAAAAGATTACAGCATGCTGGTAGAGGGCACGGTTGCTTTTTTGCAGGGGCACCGTAAAGAATTGATTTCCGGATTGAATAAACAGATGGAAGAAGCATCGAGTAATTTGAACTACGAAGAAGCAGCGCGTTTGCGCGATCGCCTGTTCGCATTAAAGCATGCGTTGGAAAAACAGCATGTGGATTCAGTAACTGAAAAGGATCAGGATGTATTGGGCGTTTATGCCGATGCGGGCGTTTATTCACTGTGTCTTTTATTCATACGCAGCGGCAAATTAATGGGGTCGAAGTCATTCACGCCGGTGAAAACGAAAGCGGATTTGTCGGAAATTGTTTCTTCCGTCTTGCAACAGTATTACGAAAGTAACAATCCGCCGGAAGAAATTATTCTCCCCTGCAATTTTCCTGACGAAAAGGTTATTGCTGAATGGCTTGCGGACAAAAAGAGAAAGGGAGTCGTTTTTACCATCGCCATGCGCGGCGCGAAAAAGGCCTTGCTGGACATGGCCTGCGCAAACGCTCGTGAGAATTTTATGGTCTTACAAAAGAAAGAAGAACAAAAAAACACCGCCTTAGTGATTCTTAGAGATAAGTTGGCGCTGGAAAAGCTGCCCCAACGGGTTGAATGCTTTGATATTTCTAACATCGGCGGCAAAAATGCTGTGGGTTCAATGGTGGTTTTTCAGAACGGCGAGCCGGTTAAATCTGGGTACCGTCGTTTTCGTGTCAAAACAATCGATGCACCGGATGACTATGGTATGATGCGCGAGGTGCTTGCCCGCCGTTTTACCGGCACGGGAACAATGCCTGATTTGTTGGTGGTTGATGGAGGTAAAGGTCATCTTAACATAGCGCTTTCCGTGTTGAAAGATTTAAAAATTAAATTAGATGTGATTGGCTTGGCTAAAGAAGAACACAGAATGTTTTTCTCCAAAGGAAGTGTAAAAGAGAAAACATTAAAATGCCAGGATCGTGTTTATCTACCGGGGCGTAAAAATGCTGTCTCGCTTGCATCTTCATCCTCCGCGTTGACGCTTTTACAGCACGTGCGTGATGAAGCGCATCGCTTTGCCGTAAGTTATCATCGTCGGCTCCGACAAAAAGATGATTTAAAATCCATCCTTGATGAAATACCCGATGTAGGTAGTCGACATAAAAATATGTTACTCAGGCATTTTGGTTCCGTGAAGAACATTCGGGAGGCGTCATTGGAAGATTTGCGAAACACGCCAGGACTAGATAAAAAACTCGCGCAAAAGATATATTCTTATTTTAGAAACGAAAGAGATTATTCACGATGACCTTGGTAACAATTCTTCTTGTCGCCGTAGCTTTAGGTGTGGACGCTTTTTCCGTGGCAATGGGTATTGGCGCGGCAAATCATGAAAAACCGTGGTGGCCGCCGGTATTGCGCCTGTCCCTATCCTTTGGCTTGTTTCAGTTTTCAATGGCGGTTTTAGGATGGTTTGCCGGTTTCACAGTGGTAGAGACGATGGAGACCTTTGATCATTGGGTTGCTTTTGGTCTTTTGGCCTTGATTGGCGGAAAAATGATTTATGAGGGGTTACAGAATGGGAAAAAAGGGGAGAAAACCGACCCGACAAAGGGCTTGTCGCTTTTAGTGCTGTCTGTAGCGACCAGTATTGATTCACTGGCCGTGGGTTTCAGCTTTTCCGTTCTTAAGTATCAGATATTTTTACCAGCAGTAGTTATCGGCGTTATCTGCTTTATCATGACGGTGTCAGGTATGGTCTTTGGCAGGGCGCTGGCAAAAATATTCGGTAAAAAGATAAACATCTTTGGCGGATTGGTGCTTATCGCTATTGGCGTAAAGATATTGATAGAGCATTGGGGCTGAAAAACACAGTCTGCGATAAAAATGTCGTAAGCAGTAGCGAAAGGAGAAAAGCATGTATTACCAGATCATTAAAGTGGGGAAAGAACCTATTGGCCTTGTGTGGGATTGGCGGGGCAAAAAACCGCAAATCGAAAAAATATATTTACCCACTCATCCGAAAAAAATGATATCAAGAATCAATCAGGATTATCCAGCAGTAAATACAAGCCCCCGCAAGATCGGCAGGGGCGTAGAGCGCCTTATTGCAGGTCTTTATCTGGGCAAAAAACAAAAAATAAATTTGCTGTCGTTGCTGAATATGAAAAAATTAACGCCATTTGCAAGAAAAGTTTTGCTTCAGACATTCAAGATTCCGCGTGGTGGAGTGGTTTCCTATTCTGACTTGGCAAAGAAAACAGGAAAGCGAAACGCAGCCAGAGCAGTGGGAAGAGTAATGGCCGCTAATCCTTTCCCTCTTATTATTCCGTGTCATCGTGTAATTCGCGCCGATGGGAAATTGGGTGGCTTCGGTGGCGGTCTTGAAATGAAAAAAAATCTGCTCGAAAAAGAAGGCATCCTTTATACGTCTAAAGAAAAATTTATTTAAGTTCTTTCTTAATGAAACAAGTATTTTATCGCCGAGTAAAATATATCCATTTGAATGCTTAAGTCGGATATATTTTATCCATTAGATAATCGTCAGAATAAACCAATTTTAAAATAATAACGAATAATATCTATATGTTAAAAACAATGCAGCCAATGGCATAAGCATTGCAGTTAACTGAAACGGGAGTTTAAAGCAGCTTGTGAAAAGCGCTCAGGAAATACGATTAAATATTTTGCAAAAGTAGATTAAACCATGAACAAGAAACACGCTAAAGGAATCTCAACATTTGCGGCGATAATATTATTCCTCGTGCCGTTATCATTAAAAGCACAAACCACAATGATAGGAAACGGCGACGAAGAGTTAACGCAGTTCAGCAAAGAAGAATTGGCACAAATGCTTGCTCCTATCGCTCTTTATCCTGACGCTCTGCTTTCACAAATTTTAATTGCCGCATCGTATCCTTTGGAAGTAGCGGAGGCTGAACGGTGGATTTCTTTTAACCGGGATCTGGATAATGCAACGCTTGATCAGGCTCTCAGCCATAAGGACTGGGATGTCAGTATCCTTTCGCTTTGTCACTATCCGAAAGTTTTAAGAATGATGAACGATAATCTCAAGTGGACGGCAAAGCTTGGCGATGCTTTTGTCAATCAAAAACAGGATGTTATGGATACGATTCAAGAATTGCGCGCAAGGGCTAGCTCTCAGGGTTATCTGGTAACAACTGATGAACAAAAAGTTATTGTCGAGCAAAGAATTATTCGCGTTGAACCGGCTTACAGTGATTATCTCTGCGTTCCTGTTTATGATCCGCTGCAGATTTACGGACCATGGTGGTATCCGGCTTTCCCACCTTTCCGCATTTTTTATCCTGGCGTAGCAGTGATTGGTCCGGGTATTGTTTATGCTCCACGTTTGTTCATCGGGTTCGGTGTAATCGGTTGGTCTTTTTTTGATTGGCATACTCACAGGGTGTGGATTGTGAATCTTGACCGGACAAGAAGATTTTACAAGCACGCGCATGTGTTACATAGACCTGGGCATTATCATTGGAAGCCGGATTACAAGAAAAGAGAGATGCCTCCTCTTCCAAAGAGAGAAAATCTTTTCATCCACCCAAGGGTAAATTCACCGCGCACTGTTCCAAAAGGTGGGTTTAAAAAGGACACGGTAGGCATTGTTTCGCCGAAAAATAAAACGGATAATAGAAAAACTGGCGCGATAGGGAAAAGCGAGCGGCCTTTTATAGCTCCGAAACAAGCGGGAAAGCACGGAGCCACGGAGGTTGTTGGCCCGCGTGTGAATGATAAAGATAAGAGTCAACGACAGTTCAAGTATCCCTTTAAAAAACAGCAACTTCAATTAAAAGTTCAGCCAATTCCGTCCCCGCTAAGTGTTGTTAATAAAGGTAGCCTCACTTTACAAAGCTCTGGTTCCCCTAAAGTACTGAAGAATTCATTGTGCCAGCTATCTTTCAGAGCAACAGGTGTTGTTCCGATTGTTACCTAGAATATCCGGCAGTCTGTGCAACAGAAGGTAGGGAATGGTCGAAATATTGCTCCAGGAAGGAGGAACTGAAACGAGGATATTAAATACTAGAAATAATTATCTGAGTTTTTCTTCTTCAAGGGCTTTTTTTACTTTTTGGGAATGTTCGATGGTTTCTTGTTTGATTTTGTTAATCAGCAGGTTGATATCTCGGTCGTTTGTACTGAAGTAGTCATAGAATTTTTTTTCGATGATCGAGTCTTCCAAGTTTACACTGTAAGCCAATGCGTTGATTATGGTGTATTGACCAGCTTCTGTTTTCTTATAAACGGTTTTTATGTCGTCGTTTATAGTTTTAATTGTATAAGTTTTTGTTGTTTTTTCGTTAAAAAATACTTTTCCTCCTTCTGCTAAAGAAAACATTTCTTTTACATAGGCCGCGTGGTTGAGTTCATCGCTGCTTAAGGCATTCCAGAGTTGACTATGAGCAGGAAATTTTTGCGCGAAAAGGCGATAAAGATTTGAAATTTCTAATTCAAGTTGCTCCCAAAGTTCTAATAATTTATTTTGATAATCTTTCAGCATGAACGTATGCCGTTTCCGGCAAAATTAATTTGTGTATTGCCTTCTTGTGTTATTGCTGATTATGACTAGATTATCGCGGTGAATTACTTCATCATAATCTTTATATCCCAAAACCTGACTTATTTGTGAAGTTTTTAATCCCTTTATTTTACGAATATCCGCAGAATTGTAATTGACCAACCCCTTGGCTAAGGTTACGCCTGCGCGATCCACGCAACTTACCGCGTCACCCAAATCAAAATCTCCTTCTATATCCGCGATACCGGAGGGGAGCAGGCTTCGTCCTTTTTCCAAAATGGCATTTTTTGCTCCATCATCTAAAACAAGCTTGCCGTGTGGACGTAAAGTAAAAGCGATCCAGTATTTTTTGCTTTTTAGCTTTTGGGTTGCCGGTAGAAACAGCGTGCCTATTTTTTTGCCGGCAAGAATCTTGGATAAAACACGCTGCTTTTTTCCTGGTGCGATAACACAGGGGATGCCCATGGAGGTGACGCTTTTTGCGGCCAGTACCTTGCTTTTCATGCCCCCCATGCCGACCTCCGTGGTTTCGCAGGTAGCAGCGGATTCAAGCTCATCGGTAAATTCATGCACCACAGAAATAAGTTTAGCCTTTTTACCTTTAGCAGGATTGCAATCATAAAAACCATCGGTACTGGTCAGATTGATAAATAAATCAGCTTCAACCATATTGGCGATCATGGCGGCCAGAGTGTCATTGTCACCGAATTTAATTTCGTCCACAGCAACAGTGTCGTTTTCGTTGATAATTGGGGTTACTCCCCACTCCATCAAGGTGGAAAGCGTATTGCGGATATTCAGGTATCTTTTCCGGTCAGCTAGATCGGAGAGGGTAAGTAATATCTGCGCGACATAAAGACCGCGCTTTTCGAAAGATTTGGAATAAACGCGCATGAGTCTTCCCTGTCCGATGGCAGCTGCTGCCTGCTTTTCGCGGATACTTTTTAGGGGCTTGGTGAGATTTAGGCGGTGCTTGCCCGAAATTATAGCGCCGGAAGTGACCAGCACTATGGTATGACCATTGTGGATGAGATCAGACATCTCACGTACGAGGGAATTGATGATTTTTAAATCAAGCCCGTCTATGCCCGTAAGCACGGCAGAACCAATTTTAATAAGGATTATCTTGGCGAGATTGAATGTTTCAAGTCGGATATTTTTCATAACGTCTCTTTTTTCTTTTTATGGATAATGCTGACTATTTTGTTTAGTATTTTACTTATTCCTTCCCCCGTAACTGCGGAGAACTCGAAAAGCATTATTCCATTTTTCTTAAATAGCGCAACTTCTTTTTTTGCCTTTTCTCTGACGGGGGGAAGGTCGATTTTGTTCAAGGCTACAATTTGAGGTTTTTGCAGCAAGGAAGGATTATATAAACCGAGTTCATTGTTTATGGCCTTATAATTCTCCCAAGCGTCTGTATAGGGCTCAGCGGAGACATCAATTATATGCAGCAATACAGAAGTTCTCTCTATGTGCTTTAGAAAATTTATTCCCATGCCCATGCCCTGATGGGCACCGGAAATAAGTCCCGGGATATCTGCGATAACAAGACTTGGCGCCTTGGCATGCTTTACCACTCCCAGATGTGGTGTCAGAGTAGTAAAGGGGTAATCAGCGATTTTAGGTTTGGCTGCGGAAACTCGAGAAATGAAAGTTGATTTTCCAGCGTTGGGAAAACCGACGATACCGACATCGGCCAGGAGTTTAAGTTCCAGTAAAACCCAGCGTTCTTCTCCTTCCATGCCATCCTGAGCAAACCTTGGTGTCTGGTGGGTAGAAGTCGCAAAATGAGCGTTTCCCTTGCCGCCAATACCTCCGCGGGCGGCAACGTGAATCTGGCTTACCTGTGATAAGTCAGCAAACACTTCTTGTGTTTCCGCGTCTTTAATTACTGTGCCCACTGGGACAGAAATTATCAGATCCGTAGCGCTTCTGCCAGTACGGTTATTGCCTGAACCGTGTCCGCCGTTTTTAGCAATGTGGTGTTGCCGGTACTTAAAATCCAGAAGAGTACGGTGTTTTTCAGTGGCGCGGAAAATGACATCGCCTCCTTTACCCCCGTCTCCTCCATCTGGCCCGCCACGAGGCACGAATTTTTCCCTTCGGAAGCTTACGCAGCCCTGACCTCCATGCCCGGCTTTAATATAAATTTTTGCCTCATCAATAAATTTCATCGCTTTTTAAAAAATAAAAAGGCGCTTTCGGTAAAGCGCCTTGAATGATAAAATATAGCAGAAACATTTACGCCGCGTAAACACTTGCCTTTTTTCTTGTTTTGTCGAGCCTTTCGAACTTTACCACTCCATCAATCAGGGAAAAAAGAGTAAAATCCTTGCCCATCCCCACGTTGTTTCCTGGATGAATTTTTGTGCCTACTTGGCGCACGATAATTGAGCCCGCATGAATTTTCTGCCCGGCAAACACCTTAACACCGCGGCGTTGGGCATTGCTGTCTCTTCCGTTACGGGAACTGCCTTGACCTTTTTTATGTGCCATTACTTCCTCCGCTTAATCTAAATAACGATTTTCTTAATTTTCATGCCGGTTAATTCTTGGCGATGACCGGTTTTTTTATGAAGGCCTTTGCGTCGTTTCATTTTAAAAACTTGAATTTTCGGACCTTTTTTTTGCTCGATAATTTCGCCGTACACTTTGGCGCCATCCACATAAGGCGTGCCGATTTTTATGCCTTTTTCACCGGAAACCATCAGTACTTCGTTAAAAACTACTTCGGTACCTTTATCGCCGACAAGCTTTTCAACGGATAAAACTTCACCTTCGCTTACTTTATACTGTTTAGAACCTGTTTTTATAACTGCGTACATTATTTATATCCTTAAGTCTTAAATAAATTAAGGTTAAAAGATATAGTAGATTTAATGCTGTTTGTCAACAACATTTAATTGAGCATGCTGTTGGCAATTAAAAAAACTGCCCTGAATCATTTTCTTGCCTTGGCTAACATTTCTACAGCAAATGTTTTAGCGTCGGCTAAATCGTTTTCGTCAGGATGACCTAATGCGCTTTGTGCTTCTTCTCCCCATGCTTTATGTTCTGGACTTTTCAAAAGGGCATCAATGATTTTTGGATTAACCTGTCCGCGACAGCTGAAATGACCTAAAACGACTGATTTTACAGCAAGGCTTAAGGCGTGTTCAAAAGCCTGTTTAGGCAACTGGCCACCACGTAATGAACCATGAGTAGAGAAGAAGGCAATTTTCTGTGCTTCTGGCAATAGCTTAATAAATTCAAGAACTTTCTGTGGAACACTGTGGGCGTGTACCGGGAAACCGCAAAAGATGATGTCGTATCCTGACGTATCTTGAATAGTTTGGACAGGTTTAATCTCTTTGTCAAAATCAGCGACTTCATAAATCGCCTCGGCCACTTTTTTAGTGTTATCGGTTTCCGAATAATAAGTAACTAAAATTTTCATGCGTTGTCCTCCATAAAATATGGATAATATGAATACAGGAATTTATTGCTCTTGGCAAGAAAGGAAAAAAATAGTGTTGCCGGTAGAGTATTTTATAGAAAGAGGTTTTTAATTTGTGGAGATATTTTTGAACCGTCTGAATCTATGATGGAATCGCCTTGCTTATAGCTTGATGAAAGTGTAAAATGAAGGAGCAGTTGATGACAATACCGTGAGCGATCAATGAAAAAAAAGATAACCGGTTTTGTTATTTTGATACATGTTTTTTTGTTATGCGCGTTTTCGTGGGCGTGGGATGATGTTTCGCGAGCTTTTATTGAAGAGCGTCTTGTGGAAAAAGGGTTGGAAAGAGCATTTGTTCAAAATATGCTCTATGATTCCAGGATATCACTGCGGCCGGATATAGCAATTCAAAATCTCTTTTATTCCAGCCCGCAAGGAAGCGAAAAAAAACCTTCTGTCATGAATATTAATCCCAAATATATTGAAGATGGACGACTTTTTATCAAAGATAATCATGAATTCTTATCATCCCTGGAGAGTCGTTATGGGACATCCCCGCAGATTATCACGGCCATTCTAATTGTGGAATCAAGGCTGGGAAGTTACCCCATGCCGTTCAATGTTGTTACGGCTTATGTCAATTTAGCCTTGCTGCTCAATCCGGATTATTTTAAAAGAGTGCAGGGATTATACGCTGACCGCTATCCTTTGCTGAATGATGAAGTGATAATCAATAGGGCGCACAGAAGGGCGAGGTGGGCGCTGGATGAATTGTACCATCTTGTCCGTATTGCCCGTGAGCTTGATGTTGATCCCCTGAACATTATGGGGTCATTTGCCGGAGCGATGGGGCCTGCGCAATTTATTCCTTCCACATTTCACAGTTATGGGGTTGATGGTGACGGAGACGGTATTGCTAGTCCCTTTAATATGAAGGATGCGAAAGCCAGCATGGCTCATTACCTGAAAAGCTCAGGATGGTCAGAAACTGCATCTGACGAGAAAAAGCGCAGAGCTGTTTTTTATTATAACCGCAGTGAGGTTTACGTAAATACAATCATGATGCTCTATGAAGAACTAGACAAGGAGCGAACCGTCTGTCAGGATGTTTTTCCGGAAATAACGGTTGAATTTTCTTCGCAAAAGTAATTTGTTGCTTTAACCATATATAGCTAAACCAGAATGGTTTTGGTTTTAATAACATGTATATTTTCCGCTTCTGCCTTGCTGAAGCCAGCCACATGCACGATGATATCAAGGGGTCTGAGTGACCCTTTTTGTGAAAAGCGGATAGTATACTCGATTTTTTTTTCTTGGGTATCGAAAAAGATGCTTTCTATAAAAGGGCGGATATCTTTATTTGCCATTACTCCTTTGGATAGCTTGGAAATATAAAATGAAGGCGAAGTTAAAAATACATCAATATTATTTTTAATAATTTTTAGCCTGTCATTATCCATATCAGCTGGTAACCTTAGTTCATAAACAAATCCGTAAAGAGATGCGGCCAGTGATTTTTTACCGGGAGGGATAATCTCGATTTCATTTATTTCAAGTCCTTGCGGTAAGGCACTGTTGATTGTTTTTTTCAATAAAGCCAGGTCACCGGTGTAATTTCCCACGGCAACATCCATATATTCCTGAAAGCTTTCTATGCCGACGGCGGTGGCGGTGGCATAGGAAATTTTCGGATGAGGGTGGTAGCCTGCAGAATATATAATTGGCAAGTCGCTGCGGCGAAAGGATCGTGTGAGAGCGGCGGATACTTCCAGGTGAGATAAAAACCGAGCCAAGCCAATCTTGCGGAAAGAAAAGCGATAAGTTTTCTGGCCGGCAACTGATTGGTCCGTTGGTTTTTCCACCGGCGGCAAAATTTGATTGTTGTCAGCCGTAGCAAGAACATTTTTTATGTTGGTAAAATCGCAAACGTCACAGAGTTGGCATTCACCAAAACGGCAATCCGCCGTCGGCAAGGACTTTTGGGCTTTTTGTTTTTCGCGTAACAGAAATTCGCGACTTACACCACAATTAATGTTATCCCAGGGCAGGGCTTCTGTTGTGCCGCGCGCTCGCAGAAAATGTTCCGCGTCAACGCCCGTTTCCTGCAGAGATTTTCGCCATAAGTCAAAACGAAGATTTTCACTCCAGCCGTCAAAACGACAACCGTTTTGGAAGGCTTTTTCCAGCAGCAGCCCCAGGCTTTCATCTCCGCGAGAGAAAATTCCTTCCAGAAAACTCATGCGTGCGTCGTGCCATTTGACGCTTAAACGACGGTTTTTTATTCGCTGACGGATAAAATTTTGCCGGGCGTAAGTCTCTTCCAGTGAAATCTGTTGCTCCCATTGAAACGGCGTGTGGGGCTTGGGAACGAAGGTGGAAAGACTGATTGTTAACTGACCGCGGTTTTTGGCGGCGCGCATAGACGCATGACTTAAATCGACAATACCTCCCAAATCATCCTGTCCTTCACCGGGCAGGCCGATCATAAAATAGAGTTTGATTGATTTCCAGCCGGCGCTGAATACCTTGTCAATTGTCGTTAATAAATCTTCGGAGGTATTGCCTTTATTTATTATCCGACGCATTTTCTCGGTTCCGGCTTCCGGTGCGAGCGTAAAACTGGTTTTACGAATGCGTTTTATTTCTTCGATTACTGTTTCGTTCAGAGATTCCACGCGCAATGATGGCAGGGCTAAGGCGACGCGTTGAGCGTAATGTCTTCGGATCAGGCTCTGGATTAATGGCTTGATGTACGTGTAGTCTCCTGAGCTGAGCGAAAGGAGCGATATTTCATCATGGCCTGTTGCCGACAAAGCTTTTTCTGCAATTTTTAATAATAATGATGGGTTTCTTTCACGGTAAGGACGCCAGATGATTCCCGCTTGACAAAAGCGACAACCCCTTGTGCAACCGCGGGCGATTTCCAGAACAATGCGGTCATGGACAGTCTGCATTAAAGGAACAACTGGTTTTTCCGGATGTATCCATTTATTCATATCGGGGATAGTCCTTTTTTTGATAACCTGATTTTTTTTGTGTAGAGAAGGAACATAAATACCGGGGATCGCCGCGAGATTTTCCAGTACCCCGAAGCGGCTTAATTTTTTCTTTTTGCCTTCAGCGACGACAGCCGCAATTTCCGTGATAATTTCTTCTCCTTCACCGATAACGAAAGCATCTATAAAAGCAACCAGTGGCGCAGGATTGAAGCAACAAGGACCGCCAGCAATTATTAACGGGTACTTCGTCTCGCGACAATTACAGCGAATAGGTATCTGTCCAAGATCCAGCATGTTTAAAACGTTGGTATACGATAGTTCATATTGAAGAGAAAAACCGATTACATCAAAATCGGCAAGAGCTGTTTGTGTTTCCAGAGAAGTCAGGGGCAGTTGGTGCAAGCGGAGTTGCTTCTCTCTGTCCAGCCAAGGAGCGAAGCACCTCTCAGCATTTATATTAGGTTGAGCATTCAGTATTGCATATAAAAGTTGCAAACCATGATGCGACATGCCCACTTCGTAGGCATCCGGAAAAGCAAGGAGAAAATTTAGGTCTCTGTTATGCCGGCGTCTGGCGTTTACTTCCGTGCCGATATAGCGACTGGGTTTTTCCACGCCAAGCAAAAGCTCGTCAAATGTACAAACAGTCATGTTTCCTGTTCCGGTTTCTCGATGTACTTATAAGGGTTGTTTTTAATGTCACGCAGCTTGGAAAGAGCCAGGTTTTGGGGGAAGTTTGGTGAAGCAATATAGTTTAAAGAATTATTTTTAAAAGTCATAAGCAATTCGTCGCGAACATCATTTTCCTGTTTTATGTCAATGAAAGATCTTTCCTTTCGGTACTCAAAACGAATTTTTTCGCCAAAAATATTTTTTACCTGGAGGTAATCTTCAAAAGTGGAAAAATACAATTCTTTCAAGGTAATTTCTGTTTCAATGCATATCCCTACCTTGGATGTGTCAGCTGCTATGGGGCGGGAAAAATCGTAAATATTCAAAACCAATCCGTTGTTCAGGTTTATTTGTTCAATCAATTTCATTCGTTTCTCCCCGTTAAAGAACACAACAATTGATTTGTTTTCATAGCATTTTTGACCTTGACCTGCAATGTCAATCCTTATTATATTGCCTTAAAATTTATTGTCAAAAAATCAGAGTGGTTATTGTTTGGAATGTTATTGATGTGGTCACCGCGATGAAGCGGTTTTAATTTGAAGAAAGGGCAAAGATACGGATTCGATTTTAATGTCGGGGGACAAAATAGTTATCGCTGAAGACAGTGGTTGATTTTTGAACCGCTGATGAATTCGCTCTGAAAAATTTTGAACCTGATAAGGATGGTATTTGAATGTCGAATTATTCCGATATTTGCGGTTTGAATGTTTTATGCCAGCCGGACGCTGGTAAGTCCTGCGGTGCTTGTTGCGGTCTCTATAATTATGTGGACAGTTCGTATTCCTCTCTGACATTGAGATTGCGTAAGCGCACACAACGTTTTCGCAAAATGGTCAGGGGGAAGGACGACCTGAAAGTTTACGCCGCCGAAACACTCGCCGCGGAAGATTTCCGCAAAAGGTATGAAGAAATTTATTGTTGTGAGTATCTGGGGTTTCTGGACGAAGAAGAAAAAAGAGTAGGCTGTCTTTTACATCCTCAGCAAAATTCTGGCCTTGATTTACGCGATGTATCATTTTACGGCCAGGAACTTTGCGCCGGCCATCTTTGCCCCAGCCATTATTTTATTCCCAAATCCCAAGCCGAAATATTGCTGAAAATAATAGATGACTGGTATCTCTACGGTCTCTGTATCACCGATATAGATATGGTAAAAACATATTTTCGTTTACTGGGAGACAGAATCGGTGAGGAGTTGAAACCGAATGCTTTTGATACCGAAAAGATAAAGAAGGTTGCTCTCCGTTATTTTGTGTGGAAAATCGACTGGCCGTTCCGGTCACCAGAGACGAACAGACTGGGAAAGTATTATTTTGACGGCTCACAGTATATGATCAGTCACATAGATTATGAAAAATTTGGCAGAAAAATGTCAGCGTTTGACGCGATATTCTTAAGCTTTTCCTCGCATTTCAACTCGGGACGAGAAATTAGTTTAGCCGAGGGAATGATTCTATCCAATATCGATGAATTTATCCGTGTTTATAGCGAAATCTTTTGATTTTTATTGACAGATAACAGGCATATTGGTTAATCTTAAACCAAATTACACGCAAAACGGATGATAAATTAATGGCGGACGGGAAACAAGGAGAGATAATTTATACGCGTGATGATATCAAACAGCGCGTGCGGGAATTGGCTGACGAGATATCGGTGGATTATGCCGGCCGTGAGGTAATCGTTGTTGGCATTCTCAAGGGGGCATTCATTTTTATGGCTGATCTAATCCGGGCGTTAAGCATTCCTTGCCGGATAGATTTTGTGCGTTGCGCGAGTTATGGCACTGGTTCGGAAAGCTCGGGAAAAGTCGTGATGACCAAAGACATAGAAATAAGTATTAAAGACCGTGATGTTTTGATTGTGGAAGATATAATCGATACAGGTTTGACGTTGAAATATCTTGTTGAGTGGCTTAAAGAAAGAAATCCCCGTTCTCTGAAAGTGTGCGCTTTGCTGGACAAGCGCAGCCGGAGAAAAGTCGCTTTTGAGGCGGATTATGTGGGATTCACAATAAACGACGGTTTCTTGGTTGGCTATGGTTTGGATTTCGACGAGCAGTACAGGTTTTTACCGGAGATTTATGTTATCAGTGGATAATGAAAAGGAAAGAAAATGATTGTTCAGTGCAGACAATGCCGTACAAAGTTTCATTTTGACGACACCCTAATGCAGAACGATGGTTTGTGGATGCGTTGCAGCAGATGCGGGCATGTTTTCTTTCAAGATAATATTCTGGCTAATAAGAAAGAAAATGAAGAAACACCGGTCGGAGAAACCGTTTTTTCCACCGATAATGCAAGTGAAGAAACAAGCGCCAAGGTGCCTGAAAGCATTTCATCGTTGTCGGGTCACGACGACGATGTTAAGCTTTTTTTGGATAAAGTTTTGGAACCCACAAAAGATTCAAGTGATGAAAAAGACGTATTCACGGAAAATTCCCGCCGTCAAAGTCTGGAGCCAGAGAAAATCGACATACCGAAAAGAGACGAGGCACAGCGTTTAAGCAAGATGAAACTAAAAAAACAACGCTCCCAAAAAAGCAAGGGCAGGAATTGGAAAATATTTTTATGGGCGGTTTTAGTGATTCTCGTTATCCCTGCCGTTATTTATTTTGTTGTTTATCCGCAAATAGGAAATCGTTTTATAGAAATTGCCCATAAATATGTAAGTGAGCCCGAGCCAGCTCGTCCGGAGGTTGTGATCGGACAGGTAAGCCTGCAAGATATACGGCAGCGCATGATCAATAATAATGTTTTGGGAACAATCAGGGTTATGGAGGGAACGGCGGTAAACCAAGCTGATTATTCCATTTGCCGGATTGCCATAAAAGGTGAAATTAGTGATGCGTATTCCGTGACTTTGGGAGAACGTATCAGTTACGCCGGCAATATTTTAACTGATGATGAGCTTGTCAACATGTCAGAAGATGAAATGTCAAAAAAATTATCTCGTCCGGAAGGAGACAACAATTCCAATAACAAAATTCCGCCCGCCGGACAAATTCCTTTTATGATAGTTTTTATTCATGAACCGCCTGATGTTATAAAAACCACAGTGACGGTTATCGGTGCGGAACGTCTCCTTTAGAAGACTAAATAAAGCTTTCTTTACAATGTTTTCTCTATAGATTTTTGACTTATTGTGCCTTCACGCAAAATCCGTGGTGGGGTACAGGTGACGTCAATCACTGTGGAGGCAACGCCTCCAGCCGTCGTGCCGGCGTCAATAACTGTGTCGATTTTATTCCCAATTTGTTTTATCGCCTCTTCCGCATTGGCGCATTCCGGCATACCGGATAAATTAGCGCTAGTGGCAGTCAAAGGTCGCCCTGCTTTTTGCGCAATTTGTTTGGCTATTTCATTAGCGGAAAGGCGGACTCCTATTTTCCCCGTTTGAGCGGTTAGCAGAGGAGAAATACTTTCTTTTGCTTTAAAGACAATCGTCAATGGACCCGGCCAGAAAGCATTCATCAATTTTTCAGCGGCGGGGGTACTTTCGCGGATAATGATCTGAAGATCATGCTTGGTACCGATGATTACAGAAATTGGATTGCCGAAATCTCTGCCTTTGATATCAAAAATTCTGAGGATGGCCTGATTGTTTGTTGCGTCCGCGCCCAGACCATAAAAAGTTTCTGTCGGGTAAATAATAACGCCGCCGCGTAAAATCAATGTGGCCGCGCTGGAGATGATGTCTTCAAATTTTTGGGGTGTAAATTTTATGACTTTAGGCATGAAAGTTTTTCCTGTTTTTTGTGCACATCTTTAGCCATTTTAACCACATAGCTGTTGAGTTTTATGGCCAGGTTTTTGTTGGATAATGCCAACATACGCACGGCAAGCAAAGCGGCATTTTTTGCGCCGGACGTGCCGATAGCCATACCGGCTACCGGCACGCCGCCGGGCATTTGCACGGTGGAAAGAAGGGCATCTAGACCATTTAATGCGGTGGAGTTAATTGGTACGCCGATGACGGGTAATTTTGTGTGTGAAGCAATCACTCCGGCCAGATGAGCAGCCGCTCCCGCTCCAGCGATAATAACTTTTACTCCGCGATTGGCCGCTTCATGAGAAAATTTTTTTGTCCTTTGAGGAGTGCGGTGAGCAGAGGTAATGACAAGTTCATACCCAATGTTGAATTCATCGAGAATCTTTGCCGCTTCGGACATGACGGGCAAATCAGAATCGCTTCCCATAACCACGCTGACTAAAACTTTCTTGGCCGTTTTTGCTTTCATGCAAACTCCTTATGATGGGATATGTTGTTACTGCGTTATTTTATTTTTAACTTATTGAGTAATTATTTGCAATTTGAAAATTAATGATCATCTTCCGGTAATAGAGGGAGTGAAGCAGATTGTTTTAAGAGAAAATGATTTTTTGCGATTATTATATATTTTTAATTGTTAAAAAATTATTGGTCAAATCCAGTTGACATACAAAACTTCTGCTCATATACTCCCGCCATCAAAACAACGATTCTTGAAGCATCACAAGGAGAAATATTTGAAATGAAAGTGAATTTATACGATTTCCTGTCCGGAAACGAATATCCCGGACGCGGCATTTGCACAGGCGTTGCGCCTTCGGGGAAAAAAGCGATGATTGTCTATTTTATCATGGGGCGCAGCGCCAACAGCCGCAACCGCGTGTTCGACCCCGTCAAAGGCGGCATATGCACCAAAGCGGCAGATCCTTCCAAAATGACCGACCCGCATCTGATTATTTATAACCCGGTGCTGACTTTTAGAAAAAAAACAATCGTCACCAACGGTGATCAGACCAATACCATTTATGATTTTATGAAGAGCAATAAATTCCCTAAATACAATTTTGAAGCCGCGCTAAAAACGCGCACGTTTGAAGACGACAAACCCAATTGGACGCCGCGAATTTCCGGTGTGATGGATATGAAAAACGGCGCCTATAAAATCAGTATCATCAAAAGCTGTGACGGCAACGAAAAAAGCGCGCAACGTTTTATTTTCGATTATTCAGAACCGTTGGCCGGAGAAGGCCATTTTATCAGCACTTACAAATGCAACGGTAATCCGATTCCCAGTTTTGAAGGAGAGCCATTGCGTGTGGTCATCGATGAAGATGAGCCCAATGAATTCGCGGGAAAACTATGGGAGGCCTTAAACGAGGATAACAAAGTGAGTCTGTTTGTGCGCGTCATCAACTTGAAAACACAAGAATATGAAGATGTAATCATTAATAAGTACAAAGCGGTGGAGGAATAATTCATGAACGAAATACAGTTAAAATACGGCTGCAATCCTAATCAGAAGCCGGCAAGGATTTTTATGGCCGATGGCGGCGAGTTGCCCGTAACCGTGCTTAACGGCAAGCCCGGTTATATTAATTTTTTAGACGCGTTCAACAGCTGGCAGCTGGTGAAAGAACTCAAAGAAAACCTCGGTATGCCTGCCGCCGCGTCTTTTAAGCATGTTTCACCCGCCGGTGCGGCTTTGGGTTTTCCTCTTGATAGAGTGTTACGCAAAATGTATCACATCGATCCCCAAATGAAACTTTCTCCCCTTGCCTGCGCTTACGCGCGCGCGCGCGGTGCGGATCGCATGAGCAGCTTCGGCGACTGGATAGCATTAAGCGATGTATGCGATGTTCCTACGGCAACAATAATAAAAAATGAAGTTACCGACGGCATCATCGCCCCGGGCTATAAGCCGGAAGCTCTGGAGATTCTGAAATCCAAAAAAGGCGGCAATTATAATGTCGTGCAGATCGATCCTAGCTACGTCCCTGTCTCTCTGGAACACAAGCAGGTCTATGGCATCACCTTCGAACAGGGAAGAAACGATCTGAAAATTGATGCCCGCATGCTGGAAAATATTGTGACGGAAAATAAAACGCTCACTGACGCGCAGAAGCGCGATCTGGTGCTGGCGCTTATCACGCTGAAATACACGCAGTCCAACAGTGTCTGTTATGTGCAGGATGGCCAGGTTATTGGCGTGGGCGCGGGACAACAAAGCCGTATCCACTGCACGCGGCTGGCCGGACAAAAAGCGGATCTCTGGCAATTGCGTCACATGCCCAAAGTTCTTAATCTGCCTTTCCGTGACGATGTTGCCAAACCCAACCGCGATAACGCGATTGATGTTTATCTGGGTGACACGCCGGAGGATGTTATCGGCGATGATGTCTGGGCCGAAACATTTACGAAACAGCCTAAAACATTATCCAAAGCTCAAAAACAAAAATGGCTTTCCAAAGTTACAGGCGTTTGCCTGGGCAGTGACGCTTTTTTCCCTTTCGGCGACAACATTGAGCGTGCGCGCCGCAGCGGCGTGACCGCGATTGTCGAACCCGGCGGCTCCATTCGCGATCAGCAGGTAATTGACACGTGCAACAAATACGGAATTGTTATGGCGTTTTGCGGCCTACGCCTGTTCCATCATTAAAAAAGAGGAGATCTAAATGAAAAACAATTTAAAAGCGGTTATCGAAACAAACAAAGGAACAATCAATTTAAAACTATTTGCTGAAAAAACTCCAATTACCGTGGCCAATTTTGTTAATCTTGCGAGGCGCGGTTATTACAATAATTTGAATTTCCACCGGGTGATTCCCGATTTTATGATTCAGGGCGGCTGTCCTGCGGGAAACGGTTGCGGCGGTCCCGGTTATCGTTTTCAGGATGAATTTGTGAAGGAATTAAAACATAATAAACCCGGCATCTTATCGATGGCCAATGCCGGGCCGGGTACTAACGGCAGTCAGTTTTTTATCACGCATCTTCCCACGCCCTGGCTTGACGGCAAGCATACTGTTTTTGGCGAAGTAGTCGGTGATGCCGATCAGAAAGTTGTCAACGCTATTGTTCAGGGTGATAAAATAAAATCTGTCACAATCGAAGGTGATGTTTCTGAGTTGATGCGGGGTATCAAAACAATGATTGATAAATGGAATAGTGTTTTGGATGTAAATTTTCCTAAACTTTCTAAGATGCCAAAAGCTTGAATTTGTAAAAATACATAGAAAAAAAATGATTAGTGTCAGAATAACTCACTTCGGTTTCCATATGCTATGCGTTATTAATTGTTATTTGTAATAAACTGATTACTGAAAACGAACAAGGAAAGAAATAAAATATGAACATTATGGCAAAGCAGGAACAACAGATTCAATCATTCCCGCCGCCATGGGATTGTTGGTATTTATAATTTATGAATTCGTTTTTGTAAGTATATTTGGGGCAGCCATCGGAAAAGCTTTGTTTCATAAAGCGATAGCGTTGTATCTCAGGAGTTGCTAACTCCTCTGCGTAGAAAATTACTAGTATTGCTCGCCATTTTTTGCATCACTCTACGCTTGTAGAGTGCATTGTTTATTACATATAAAACAATAACGGGTTATCCTTTCCGTATCTTCTGCATGTGATCGATTCGTTTCTGTATCAGTGTGTCCGTGCCAATATCTTCGCGGTAGGCAACCGGGCCTTTGACGGCTTTGACGCCTTCGGCGGTAATGTTTCTCGCTTCTTCTAATGTATCGGCAATGCCGACAATGCCGATAGCGCGCGATGAACTCAAATAAAGGCCGTCGTCTTTTTTATCGACGGATGAATAATAAAGCCTTGCTTTTCCCACGTTGCCTACTTCGATCTTTGCTTTAGACGATGCCGCATCGGGATGGTCGGCAGGCAGGCCGTAGCCTTTCGGTACCACATACTTACAAACGGTCGCTTTGTGTTCAAATTCAATTTTTATTTTATCAAGAGTGCCATCAATTACGTGCCAGCATATTTCCACAAAATCTGTTTTTAAAAGCGGCAGAATATTCATTGCTTCCGGGTCGCCGAAGCGCGCGTTATATTCCAAAAGCTTCACGCCGTTTTTTGTGGCGATAAAGCCGCCGTACATTATGCCTTTGTAGGGACTGCCTGTTTCTTTTGAAAGCGCTGCCGCCACCTGGCGGGTTATTTCCAGCCCTGCTTCGATGTCCGATGATTTTAAAAAAAGCATAGAATGATCCGGCAGGGAATAAGAACCCATACCACCTGTATTGGGACCTTTATCGCCATCGAATCTTCTTTTGTGATCCTGCACCAGCGGTGTTCCGACGACTGTTTTGCCGTCGCACAGGCACTGCAGAGAAAATTCTTCGCCGTCAAATTTCTCTTCAACGATTACGGAGGAACCGCCACCAAGAATTTGTTCGCAAAGCTTTAAAGCTTCTTTTTTTGTGGAGAAATGATCGCCTTGCACCATTACCCCTTTGCCGCCGGTGAGGCCATCGGGTTTGAGAACAATGCCTTCTAGTTCGTTCAAAAATTTTTCCACACCGTCCATCGCCAGAAACACTTTATACTTAGGATTTCCTGATATCTTGTATTTGTTAACTAAATTGCGGGTAAAGGATTTGGATGTTTCCAGCCTTGCCAGGCTTTTTGTGGGGCCGACTGATGGAACGTCTGCTTTCGCGAGCGCATCAACAACACCATTGTTCAGCGGATCTTCCGGGCCGATAACGGCAAAATCAATTTTATTTTCCTTGGCAAAACCGGTAATCGCATCCAAATCAGAGTAACTGCCGATTTTAATTTTTTCGGAAAGAGAAGCGATTCCCGGATTGTTGGATTTCATAAAAGAAAATAGACGGGGATTCTGCGGCGAGCGCATGATGGCCTCGGCAATGGCGTGCTCGCGCGCGCCGTTGCCTATTAAAAGTATATTGGACATAGGTTGGATCTCCTAACAGTTTGTTTTTGAAGTATAAGTAAGAAAGGTCTTTCTTGTCAATTGATTAATAGTTCACAAAAGGAGTGTATGACGAAAAACGATATGATAGTTTCTTTTTTTTCTTCAATCTGCTAAATTGTAAGTGGTTGGCAAACAAATGAGGCCGCTTTAAAAGTGAATTTTACTGTCGATATCATAATAATATTAATGTTATTTTTGTTTTCCGGTTTTTTTTCGTCGGCGGAAGCGGCATTGCTTTCACTCACTGATTTGCATCTACACAAAATGAATCAGGATCGCTATCCGTTTTTAAGATTTGTTCGTCAACTTCTGGACGAGCCCCGCCGTCTTTTAATTACCATTGTGACCAGTAATGAGGCGGTAAATATAAGCATTTCTATTCTTGCCGCGTCTTTTTTTATTGAATTGTTGGGATCTAAAGGTCAATGGATTTCCATTTTAGTTACCTCATCAGTATTGTTTTTGGCGGGTGAAGCCATACCTAAAACGTTTGGTGTAACGTACCCTATGCAGATTTCATCTGCCGTTTCACCTCTTTTGCTGGTTATTTCTAAAATAGAGTATCCCATTGTTACCGCTTTGGAAAAAATGCCCAGTTTGATTTTAAAGAGGTTGGAACAAAAAAAGATTCGCGATGCGGATGTCCTGATGGAGGATGAGTTTAAATCGCTGATTGATGTGTGCAGCAGGGAAGGGTTATTGGAAGAAGCGCAAAAGGAACTGATTAAAAGAATTTTTGAATTGGGCGATAAGCCGGTGACCGATATCATGATACCGCGTGTGGACATGTTTTGTCTGCCGATAGCAATGCCGGTTGACGATATCATTGCGGAAGTGGTTAAGGCAAGGCAGGAAAGAGTGCCCATTTACACCGATGACCGGGACGATATAATCGGAATTCTTTTTGCACGGGACTTACTAAGCAGTCCTTCACAGTATGACACAACTCAGAATATAGAAAAACTCTTAGCCAGACCTTATTTTGTACCGGAGGAAAAGACGATTAACGGTCTTCTGCATGATTTCAGGGAAAACAAGACACAAATTGCCATTGTGGTTGACGAGTACGGCGGAGTTTCCGGAATGGTCACGCTGGAACATATTCTTGAACATCTTTTCCAAGAAACGTACGTTGATGAAGATTCGGCCGTTGACGGTTTCGAAAGAATTGATGAAAATACAATTATCGTTCCCGGAAAAATGTCCATGAAACAGCTTAACAGTGTGTTGTCGGCGCACTTACCGGAGGATGAATTTGATACTGTTGGTGGTTTTGTTTTGCATCTGTTTGGAAAACTGCCTGAACGCGGAGAAGAAACATTTTATGAAGAATATAAAGTCCGTGTGGAAAATGTCGGGCGGACCAGAATATTAAAGATCAGAATCGAGAGAGGAGCTGAGCCTGTCTCAGAGCAATGAGCGTATATTTTATTGTTGCCATAATTTTTATTTGCTTTGTCCTGGAAGCCCTTTATTCCGGCGGGGAAGTTGCCTTATTTGCAGCGGATATAAATAAAATCAGATATTACGAGCGCATGGGTTCATCGTCTGCAAAACAGGCGGTAAAGTTAAAAGAACGTCCGGAATGGTTTATTTCCACAGCACTTATCGGAACAAATCTGGCCATAATTACCGCTTCTTCGCTTGCCACTGGTTTGTTGGTATCTTTTTTGGGTTCGGTACGCGGTGAACAGATAGCTTTACTCGTGATGTTGCCCACTTTGTTTATTATGATTGTTATTCGCAGTATTTTTCAACATTATGCTGAATCCATGGCGATAAAAGTGGCTTATTTTATTAGATTTTCAGCAGCGGTTTTTTATCCGGTCGCTTATGTAATCGCTGCCGCATCCAAGGCGATTGTGCGTCTTACATCTGAACAGAAAATAAGGCAGAACTCATACATTACCAAAGAAGGATTAAAGTATATTCTTGGCGAGAAAACACATGGCAGCGATATTTTAAAAAACGAAAGGGAAATGGTTAGCCGCGTATTCGATTTTTCAGAACTCACGGCAGATGAAATCATGGTCCCTATTTCTGCTTTGACGGTTTTGCCCGTTTCCATGGAGATTGATGAAGCGGTTAAAGTTGTTGCCAGTAAAAAGTATATGCGTATTCCTGTATACCAGGATACTGTTTACAATATTGTGGGAATTTTAAACTATTTTGATTTGTTGGAACATTCGCGACGTCAGAAGGAAAAAGAAGAAGGTGGCAAGCCTGCGGCAACTATAGCAGGCTGTCTGCAGACGGACGTATTTTACGTACCCTGTACGAAAAAAGCCAGCGAACTTTTAGTTGATATGCATAAAAAACATGAGCAAATGGCGGTTGTGGTTGATGAGTACGGCGGTGCTGTTGGTATTGTTACCACGGAGGATATCAGTGAAGAAATTGTCGGTACAATTGATGATAAATACAGGAAAGGCGAAAGGTTATACCAGCGAATCGGTCCGGGAAGATATCTGGTTAGCGGCCGTATGGAAATTGAGAAATTCGAGCAGATTTTATTTGCTGATTTTCCCAAGGGTAATTATGAAACGCTCGGTGGCTTTTTAATGCAGCAAATGGGGAGAATACCCCAGCGGAGGGAAAGAATAAATTATAACGGTATAACCTTCATCATTGAAAACGCTGACCAGAAATCAATAAAAGAAGTCCTGGTCATTTTTCCGCCACCGCTGGATAAAATGGAAACCAAATGATTTCAAGTGGAGAGAGAAATGAGGGAAAATAAATTTTATGCCTTGATTCTCGCGGCGGGAAAGGGCACCCGCATGAAATCGGATTTGCCCAAAGTGCTTCATGAAATAAAAGGCAAGCCTCTGTTGGGTTATGTTTTAGATACGGCCAAAGCCGCGGGCGCAAAAAAAATAATCGTTATTGTCGGGCATCAGGCGCAGAAAGTAAGCGCCCGTTTTTCGGACAGCGGCTGTGTTTTTGTTTTGCAGGAACCACAACTGGGAACGGGCCATGCCGTTTTGCAGGCAAAAAAAGAACTTTATAATTATAATGGATTAACTATAATTCTTTACGGTGATGTGCCGCTTTTAAAGCCGGAAACAGTTGCTCTTTTGATTAAAGAGCACGTTAAAACCGATTCTTGCCTTACTGTTTTGACTACAATAGTTCCGGACGCGTATGGTTATGGGCGTATTGTTAAAGACAAAAAAGGCAATATTGAAAAAATCGTGGAGCAGCTTGACGCGACAGAAGATGAGAAAAAAATCAGCGAAATTAATACCGGTATTTATTGTGTGAACACGCCTTTTTTGTTGTCGGCTCTGAAAAAAATTGAAAACAAAAATAATAAACAAGAATATTATTTGACCGATATTGTGGAAATCGCCCGCCGTGAATGTTGTAAGGCGCATGCTTATGTGACCAAAGATTATATCGAAGTTATGGGAATAAACACTCCTGACGAATTGATTCGCGCCGGTAAATATCTTAAATAGAAAAACCTGGCTAAAATTGTGTCTTCACTAAATGATTTGATAAAAGGTAAAGCGCTGTTAGCGCCGCTGGCGGGAATCTCTAATTTGCCTTTTCGTCTTATTGCACGTTCTTTCGACTGTACGATGGCTTTTACGGAGATGATCAGCGCCAACGGTCTTATCCGGGATTCAAAAAGGACATTTGAATATTTAAAGAGCTCTCCGGAGGATAAGCCATTGGGTGTACAGATATTCGGCGCGGACCCGGAGGTGATGGCCAGGGCGGCGGAAATTGCGTCGAAACATGGCGCTGATTCCATCGACATAAACATGGGGTGCCCGGTGAAAAAAGTTATTAGAACTGGAGCAGGCGCAATGTTGATGAAAAACCCCGTCCAGGCAGGCCGGATCACCAAGGCGGTGGTTGAAAAAGTAAATATCCCTGTTACCGTGAAAATTCGTTCCGGGTGGAGCCGCAGTTCTATAAACGCTGTAGAGCTTTCCCGGATAGCGGAGAGTGAAGGAGCGCAGGCGATAATTGTCCACGCGCGCACGGCTGATCAGGGTTATTCCGGGTTGGCTGATTGGAGTGTTATTGCGAAAGTAAAAAACGCGATAAAGATTCCGGTTATCGGAAATGGTGATATCTGGAAGCCTATTAATGCCGCAAGAATGATGCAGCAAACAGCATGTGACGCGGTAATGGTAGGCAGAGGAGCTTTGGGAAATCCCTGGTTGTTCAGAGGGATAATTCGCTTGCTCACTAATAACAACAATGATTACTTGCCTGATTTGGAAGAAAGAATCAAAGTGATAATGAGTCACTGGGAGAAAGAAATACATTTTTTTGGAGAAAAAATCGCCAGTAAAACCTTCCGAAAACACCTTCTTTGGTATACAAGAGGGCTGAAGGATTCAGCGCAATTTAGAAAAAAGGCGGGGGATTGTAAAAATGCAGAAGATATAATGAATGAATTAAATAGATATTTCAACTTTTTGCGTCAATTGGCTGTTTCACAGCAAACAGATTAAAATAGGACCTTGACTTTCAGCTAATAAGTTGGCATAAAATAAAGACAAATAGTAGCAATAGTTGCCGTAATTTATAATATAGGGAAGGATGAAGATTTGGTGGAACTGGAAAAGTTTAAAGAATTGGAAGATAAAATTAAAGGCATTGTAAATGAAAAAGTTTTTTTAAAAAAACAAATTCAAATATTGGAGGACGCGTTAAAAGATAAAGAAGCGGAGTTAGTAGGGTTAAATAATAAACTAAAGACGTTAAATGAGGAACGAAACAGCGTAAGCGCGAGGGTAGATTTACTGCTTGAATTACTTGCGGATATTGACTTGGCAGAATAAGCTTCCAGGGCGTGTGTTTTGAAAAATACTTATAAAATCAGGATATTAGATCAGGAACTTTCGGTTTTAAGCGATGCAGAAGATGAACAAGTGGCTAACGTTGTCCAATTTGTAAATAATAAAATTGAAGAGGTTTTGCAGACCAAAAAAGGTCTTCGAACCCTGAACGTTGCCATCCTGGCAGCTTTGAACGTTTCAGAAGAATTATTAAAATTAAGGGGAATTAACAAAGAGCTCTGTGAAGAGATGGAAAGCAGAGCGGAAAAACTAATTCAACTGATAAAAGATACAAATTAGTTAATTTAAATCACCCCTGCGATGCGCGTGATTAACATTTGTTTTGAGCCAACATTTTGAACCTGGGGCCCATTCCTTGTTTGCGGTGAGCAGGTCAGCCTTTTATCCGCTGGTCGGAGGGCAGAAAGCCTAAAGCAATCAATACCGGGCACCCACCTTGAACAAAGGTTCAAAAAGGTGATTAACACGGCATAAGCGGGGGTTTTTATACCCTTCGCGAATCTAAATATTTTTCTCCTTTCGTCTTTGAAACTTTTAACCCTGAAGAACAATTAATCCTTCAGCAGGAGGTTTTGCTTGATGCCGGCCTCACTGGGAAGGTTAAATATTTCTCTCGGATAATTTTTATGTAGAAATGACATTTTTGTTTCTGCAAGTTGGTATTGCGGATTTTGTTTCCGGGGGAACAACAAGGAAGGGGAGGTAAAAAATGTTAAACGGAAGTTTATATGCGTTGATCATATTGGCGGTAATGTTAGCCGGAATTGTTATCGGTTATATTTTTAAAAATATATTGTCTGCCAAGAAAATAAAGTCGTCAGAGAGCTTGGCAACAAGGATTGTTGAAGAGGCAAAAAAAGAAGCGGAGACAATAAAGAAAGAAGCAATCCTTCAGGCCAAAGAAAATCTTCTTAAAATCAAAGCTGATTTTGATAAGGAAACAAAAGATAGAAAAAATGATCTTGACAGTTTGGAAAAACGAATTCGTTCCAAAGAAGAAAATTTAGAGAAAAGACTTGATTCTTTGGCGCAGAAAGAATCGAACATCGAAGATCGTGAAAAATTGCTTCTTAAAAAAGAAACGGCACTTGAAGAAAAACACCGCCGCTTAGATAGGGTAATGGAGGAGCAGAAAGAAAAACTGGAAGTAATTGCCGGGATTTCTTCTGATGAAGCCAAGAGATTATTGATTCAATCAATGGAATCAGACGCCAAGCGCGACGCGGCATTAATGATTAGAAAAATAGAAGATGAGGCGAGACTTGCCGCTGACAGAAAGTCGAGAGAAATAATTGCGTACGCGATTCAGAGATATGCGGGAGATTTTGTAGGAGAAAACACGGTGTCCGCCGTGAACTTGCCCAGCGAGGAAATGAAAGGGCGCATTATCGGCCGTGAGGGCAGAAATATCCGGGCGATTGAAGCGGCTACTGGTATAGATTTGATTATTGACGATACTCCTGAAGCGGTTGTGTTATCCAGTTTTGATCCGATTCGGCGGGAAGTTGCGCGTATTTCTTTGGAGAGATTGATTCAGGACGGAAGAATACACCCCGGGCGAATAGAGGATATTGTCAAAAAAGTAAAATCGGAAGTTGAACAAATTATTCGTGAGACGGGAGAAAAAGCTTCTTTTGATGTCGAGGTTCATGATATTCACCCGGAAATAATTAAAATGTTGGGGAGCCTCAAATATCGTACAAGTTTTTCGCAAAATGTTCTTCAGCATTCCATTGATGTCGCATACCTTACGGGTATGATGGCTGCGGAATTGAAAATGAATGTTAAAGAGGCTAAAAGAGCGGGGTTATTGCATGACATAGGCAAAGCGGTGGATCATAAGGTTGAAGGGACGCATGCTGCAATCGGTGCGGATTATGCCAAAAGATTTGGGGAGAATCCACGTATTGTTCAGGCCATTGCCACGCATCATGATGACGGACGCAACAATACATTGCTTGGTGTGCTGGTACAGGCGGCGGATACATTATCGGCGGCGAGACCGGGTGCTCGTCGAGAAATGCTGGAAACTTACGTTAAAAGGCTTGAGGAACTGGAAAAAATTGCCCATTCCTTTAATGGTGTTGATAAATGTTTTGCCATTCAGGCGGGACGCGAAATCAGGATTCTTGTGGAAAATGAAAAGATATCGGATAATGATGCTGTTATGTTGTGTAAGGATGTAATTAAAAAAATTGAGTCGGAACTGACTTATCCCGGCCAAATTAAAGTAACGGTAATTCGGGAGACGCGCATTTCCGATTACGCCAAATAACGTTCGTTACTGTCTGCGAAGGTGGGTTTTTAATGAAAATACTTTTTATCGGCGATATCGTAGGGAAGCCGGGGCGGAAAGCGGTGGCGGAATTAGTGCCATTGTTGATTTCTGAAAGGGAAATTGATTTAGTCATTGCCAACTGTGAAAACGCGGCGGCGGGGTTTGGCGTAACCAGAGATATAGTGGATGAGCTTTACGCCAGTCGCATCGATGTTCTCACGTCCGGTAATCACATCTGGAACAAGAAAGAGGCGGTAGAATTTATCAATGAGTATGATACCTTGTTGCGACCGGCGAATTATTCTTCCAAGGCTCCGGGAAATGGAGCGGTGGTTGTTTCAACATCCCGGGGAGGAAGTGTGGGCGTGTTGAATTTGGTCGGAAGAATATTCATGCAACCGAGTGAATGTCCGTTTGAAAAAGCAAAATATAAAATTGCTGAGTTGAAATTAAAGACAAAGATTATTATTGTAGATTTTCATGCTGAAGCTACTTCGGAAAAAAAGGCCTTGGGCTGGTATCTGGACGGAGAGGTTTCCGCTGTTGTGGGTACCCATACCCATGTTCAGACTGCCGACAATGAAATTTTGCCGCGAGGAACGGCATACATAAGTGATGCGGGTATGACCGGCCCATTTGATTCAGTGATTGGCGTAAAAAAAGACACTATTATTGAACGTTTTTTAACACATGTGCCAAATAGGTTTGATGTAGCCAAAGGCGATGTGCGTCTGCAGGGCGTTATGTTGGACATTGATTCGCAAAGCGGTAAGGCTAACTTAATGGAAAGAATCAGTATTAAACTAGATACATAAAGTCGGGGTAATTCAGGATGAAAAACGCTTATGAGATTTTAAAGGAAAGAGGCTTTATTGAGCAGGTAACGGATGAAGCTTTAATTTCCGGACTTTTTAAAAATGGTCCCGTTACATGCTATATTGGTTTTGACCCTACAGCTTCAAGTTTGCACATAGGGAGCCTTGTCCCCATCATGGCACTGTCGCATATGCAAAAAAGTGATAATAAACCCATAGCTCTGGTGGGTGGTGGTACAGGATTGATTGGAGATCCCAGCGGTAAGACGGAAATGCGACAGGTTCTTACAGAAGAACAGATACAAAAAAATGCGTCATGTATTGGTAAGCAATTATCCAGATACTTGGATTTTTATGGGGGCAGCAAAGCATTGCTTCTTAATAACGCCGAGTGGCTTACCAAAGTTAAATACATTGAATTTCTGCGCGATATTGGACGTCATTTCAGCGTCAACCGCATGCTGGCCGCGGAAAGTTATAAGATGCGCCTGGAAAAAGGTCTTAATTTTATCGAATTTAATTACATGATTTTACAGGCCTATGATTATTTATATTTGTTTAAGAAAT
>ERZ795052.225-NODE-225-length-87554-cov-220.791723_pt1:60000-87554 | contig 87554 bp, 84 predicted proteins | sample MGYA00375136_ERZ795052 | MGnify/ENA primary metagenome ERZ795052 (study PRJEB30181, sample SAMN05720156) | activated sludge metagenome | isolation source: Anaerobic digester | place: Japan | collected 2015-05-26 ...
TAATGGGAATGGGTGTTGTTCCGGCAGTACGTAACGCCTTGAAGTTTGCACGAATGAAACTCGAGGATATCGATTATTTTGAACTCAACGAAGCCTTTGCTGCTCAAGTCATTGGTTGTAACCGTGAATTGAAAATCGGTCTCGATAGGATTAATGGTGTGGGTTCCGGGATCAGCCTTGGTCACCCTGTTGGTGCAACCGGAGCAAGACTGATTATTACCATGATTAATGAACTCAAACGTCGGGGCAAGAAGTACGGTTGTGCGGCTTTGTGCGCCAGCGGTGGGCCAGCTCATGCGTTTATTGTTGAATCCATCTAAAAAATTAGAACAAAACAAGGATAGTGTAAAGAAAAATCTCCGTGTTCAAGAAACACGGAGATTTTTTTATTCGCCGATAATTTTGACGAGAACCCTTTTTCTTCTTTTACCGTCAAATTCACCATAAAATATTTGTTCCCAGGGACCAAAGTCGAGTTTGCCTTTGGTAATCGCCACAACGACTTCCCGCCCCATCACTTGTCTTTTTAGATGAGCGTCACCGTTATCTTCACCTGTACGATTATGAAGGTAACGGGATATTGGTTCTTGCGGAGCGAGCCCTTCCAGCCAGTTTTCATAATCTTGGTGAAGGCCCGGTTCGTCATCATTTATAAACACGGAGGCGGTTATGTGCATGGCATTCACCAGTACTAACCCCTCACGGATACCGCTTTTTTCCACGCAGTCTTCGACTGATTGGGTAATGTTGACGAATCCTCTGCGGGCAGGAATTTCGAACCACAATTCTTCACGGAATGTTTTCATTGGTAATTGTCCTGTTTAATTTAGGAAAACATACTAGAAGCTAAATGGATTGTCAAAGCTCAATATATGTGAGCAAGAACAAATAATTATGCAATTAACTTTACAAGGTTAAGGCCTTGTGTTAATAATTTAAGTCACTAATAGTTAAATTGTTTAGGAGAAAAATATGTCCGGCCATTCCAAGTGGAGCACGATAAAAAGGAAAAAAGGCGCACTTGATGCTAAACGCGGTAAGGTATTTACCAAAATTATTAAGGAAATAACGCTGGCGGCAAAACTGGGCGGCGGCGATATTGAAGGAAATTCGAGGCTCCGACAAGCAGTTGCGGCGGCCAAAGAAGAAAATATGCCCAAAGATAATATTGAGAGGGCAATAAAGAAAGGAATTGGCGGGGGTGAAGGAGCAGCCAATTATGAAGAAGTAACGTATGAAGGGTATGGGCCGGGAGGAGTGGCTGTTCTTGTTGAGGTGATGACGGATAATAAAAATAGAACTGTGGCAGAAATCAGACACATCTTTTCCAAGCACGGCGGAAATCTCGGCGAAAACGGATGTGTGTCATGGATATTTACAAAAAAAGGAAGCATTATTATTGACAAAAAGGAGATCAATGAAGACGCTTTAATGGAACTTGCTTTGGATGCGGGGGCAGAAGATGTTAAAGGCGAAGAAGATGAATACGAGGTGATTACATCACCTGCTGATTTTGAGGTGGTAAAAAAAGCTCTTGATGATAAAGGAGTAAAGCATTTGGAGGCGCGCATCGGAATGATTCCTTCGAATACAATCACACTGGAAGCGAATAAAGCTGAGCAAATGCTGAAAATGATGGAAAAGCTCGAGGATAACGATGACGTACAAAATGTGTACGCGAATTTTGATATTGATAAAGAGATTATGGAAAAATTAAGTCAATAAAGATAATAATTTATTTAATGGTATAAAACTTGCTGATTTTGGGCGTCGATCCGGGCAGTAGAAATACAGGCTATGGCGTTGTTTTAAAAGAAGGCAATCGTCTTCAGCATATTGTCTATGGAGAAATCAAACCGCGAAAGGAAGAAAAATTCTCTGGAACGCTAATTGAAATATATGAACGATTATCTGGAGTAATAGGAAGGACAAAGCCGCAAGCCATTGCACTGGAAAATATTTTTTACGGTAAAAATGTACGCAGTTTGGTTATGCAGGCGCAGGTAAGAGGCGTGGTTATTTTGTCCGGTGCTGAAAAAAATACGCCAATTTTCGAATATTCTCCTCTGGAAATAAAAAAAGCCGTCGTTGGTTACGGCAGAGCGGAAAAAAGACAGGTGCAGGCGATGGTAAGGGCAATTTTGAAGCTCCCTGTTTTGCCTCCGGCAGACGCGGCAGACGCATTGGCTGCTGCAATCTGCCATGCGAATTTTTTTAAGGAGACGTCACTTTAAAATGATCGCCATGATCAGCGGCAAGATCGTTTATAAGGGCATTTCCCATGTTGTTATTGATGCGCAGGGTGTGGGGTATCGTGTTTTTATACCGCTGACCACTTTTTATGTATTGCCGGAAAATGGTCATGACGTTACGCTGCATATACATACTCATGTTAAGCAGGATGGAATAAACTTATTTGGTTTTTACACGATTCAGGAAAGAGACATTTTTGAATTAATGCTTACCGTAAGTGGTATCGGCCCCAAAATGTCTATAAATATTCTTTCCGGCATTTCCGTTTCTGAATTATTGAACGCAATATCCAAAGGAGATCTAAAGAAATTAATTAGCATACCAGGATTGGGGAAAAAAACAGCGGAGAGATTGATCCTTGAATTAAAGGAAAAGGTCATCAAAAGAATGATTATCGAAGAAACTCCGGAGGGAACGGATAGACAAAGAGAAAAAGATATTATTAAGGAAGATGCTCTTTCCGCACTGGTTAATTTGGGGTATAAGAACAATATTGCACAGGATGCCTTGGATAAAGTGATGAGTGAATTAACAACGGATTTGGCGATGGAACAGATTTTGAAGAGAACATTAAAAATTCTGTCGGATTAAAAAAGGTATAAACAATAATGAGTGATCAGCTTAAGAATCCTTTAATTAATCCTGTTTGTGAAGATGAAGAATGTAAGTTTGAAGTCAGTTTGCGGCCGATCAGGCTGAATGATTACGTTGGGCAGGAAAAAGTAAAAAGCAATCTGGATATTTTTATTCAAGCGGCGAAAAAACGACGAGAGTCACTTGACCATGTTTTGTTGCATGGTCCGCCGGGACTGGGCAAAACAACTTTAGCCTATATTATTGCCCGGGAGATGGGTGTGGACATTAAAGTAACATCGGGGCCTGTTATAGAAAGGCCGGGAGATTTAGCCGCCATTCTAACGAATATGCAAGACCATGAGATATTGTTTATTGATGAGATACATCGGCTGTCACATGTTGTGGAAGAAATTTTATATCCAGCGATGGAGGATTTTTATATTGATATTCTGATCGGGCAGGGACCATCCGCCAGATCAATGAAACTGGACATTCCCAAGTTTACGCTTGTTGGCGCGACTACACGTGCGGGTTTGTTAACATCGCCGTTACGGGATCGTTTTGGCATGCATTTCCGTCTGGAATTTTATTCTGTGCAGGAACTGGCCGTTATTGTTAGGCGCTCTGCTTCTATTTTGAAAATAAAAATTTCCGAAGAGGGAGCGCAGGAGCTGGCCAGTCGTGCACGCGGCACGCCGCGTATTGCCAACAGATTACTGAAGAGAGTCCGTGACTATGCGGAAGTCAAGTATAAGGGAAAGATCGATGATAAAATTGCTCGAGAAGCGTTAGATTTATTTGAAGTTGACCAAAAGGGGTTCGATCAGATGGACAGAAAGCTTCTTTTGACCATTATAGAAAAGTTCAACGGCGGACCTGTAGGGTTGGAGAGTATTTCCGCGGCCATGGGCGAAGAAAAGACAACAATTGAAGACATATACGAACCTTATCTCATACAGGAAGGGTACTTACAAAGAACTGCCAGGGGAAGAATCGCTTGCGCGAAGGCTTACGAACATTTTGGTCTGAAAAGTTCCAATGAGCAAAAAGGATTGTTTTAGTTGTCACCATTACGGTTAATGGCCAGAGGATCATGAAGCTTTTGATGCATATTTGCTGTGGACCTTGTGCAATTTATCCATTAAAAGAATTGCGTACCAAAGGGTTTGAAGTCACAGGTCTTTTTTATAATCCCAATATACATCCTTATCGAGAATACAAAAAAAGAGGCCAAACACTTAAAGATTACGCCCAAAAATCATATTTTAATGTTATTTGGCCGGATTATCCAATGGAAGAATTTATCAGACAGACCGCTTTTAAGGGAAAAGACAGATGTGTCTATTGCGTAACTGATCGTCTGAAATATACGGCCAAACTTGCCGCTAATGATAATTATGACGCATTTACGACCACTTTGCTGTACAGCATTTACCAGAGGCATGATTTAATTAGAGAAATCGGAGAAGATTTTAGCCGCCAGCTGGGTACAAGTTTTTATTATCAGGACTTTAGAGTTGGTTGGTCGGAGGGCGTTAAAATATCTCGAGAAATGGCGCTTTATCGTCAACCTTATTGCGGTTGTATTTATAGCGAAAAAGAAAGATATTTGAAATAAATCTATTCCATACTACTGTGGCAAAATTACCACATAAATTTAATATCGGCCTTAATTAAATATTATTAATTTTATAAATTCGTAATAATTATAATATATTATCAATTTAAAAAATATTTATATAATGGTACAGGATTTGCTCATAATAAAGGCAAAAAAAATTCTGATATTGGATTATGAATTTACAGCGTACTTTAAATAAAGAAATTAACTGTTCCAGCATTGGGTTACATACCGGACGTAAAGTGAAAATGAAGATAAAACCGGCGCAGGTTGATACCGGAATTACCTTTAAGCGCCGTGATATTCCGGAAGCGCCAGAGATTCATGCGAACTTCAATAATGTTTGTGATACGACATTGGCAACATCATTGGGGACTAATGGTACCAGAGTTGCTACTGTAGAACATATTCTGTCCGCATTTTGTGGGATGGGTGTAGATAACGCGATAGTTGAATTGGATTCATTCGAAGTACCTATTATGGATGGAAGCGCACTTCCGTTTGTTAATTTATTTAAGGAGGTGGGAACGCATGCTCAGGAAAAAACCAAAAGAATGTTGTTAATTACAAAACCTGTTGAGGTGCAAGAGAAAGATGCAAGCGCATCTTTCTTGCCCGCTGATGAGTTTAAAATTACTTATGAAATTGATTTTAGTCATAATGTAATCGGGAAGCAGTCATATAGCATGACTTTTTCAGATGAAGTTTATGAAAAAAATATATGCTCCGCCCGAACCTTCGGTTTTTTAAGAGAGGTAGAATACTTGCAGGCTAAGGGACTGGGGCTGGGAGGATCGTTGGAAAATGCCATCGTTCTTGATGACGAAAAGGTTATTAATAAAGACGGATTGCGTTTCCCCGATGAATTTGTCAAACATAAAATTCTTGATGCAATAGGTGATTTGTTTTTATTAGGCATGCCCATCATCGGTCATTTTATTGCTTACAAATCAGGTCATCGCCTGAATAATTTATTGCTGAAAAAATTAATGAACAGCACAGATTCATGGAAGATTATCTACTGCACGGACCTTCGGCAAAATTTTTCTAAAGTTAATTCTTTTAAAATCACACCTTTTAGAATCCTTGATTCAGTTCAAGCATAACTTAAATTAATCTTGATTTTTATCTTCATGTTACCTAGTATAAAAGGCTAAGCTTACATAGGTGGCTCGGGTTTTTGTAATTTATTATTTAGTGTTATCAGTATGTTATCCTTCAAGGCAAGGGGTAGCCGAAAATGATGATAGCATTCTCGAGGTAGTAATAGATTTTTTATTAAAAAATAGTTATGGATAAAATGAAAAATATATTCAGCACGGTACTTTGTATTCTTCTTCTTCTGATAATTTGCGTGGTCGTTCAAGCGCGAACAGCTAGCCCAAAAATTGCAGATTTTCTAATTACTAATGATGAAGAAAAAGTTCTTTTATATGCTCGACTGGTAGATGGATTTAAAAGTGAAATGAAATCGGAAATCCTGGCAGGAGTGCCACAAGATGTGGTTTTACGAGTGAAAGTTTACGAGGAGAGACCATGGTGGATATGGGATAAAAAAATAAACCAGAGTGAAATCAAGCGAACTATCAGGTATGATAATCTTATAAAGACCTTTACTATTACGACAAATGGCAATCCTGATCCGGCCGTGTTTCCTGATTTATCAAGCGCTCAGAGCGCGATGGCGGATTTCAACGGTGTTGTCGTTACTTCTATAATAGCTCTCAAAAAAGGTAAAAATTATTATCTGAAGGTGAAAATAATAATAGAAAGATTTCGCCTTCCCTTGGGCATGGAATATATATTTTCTTTCGTATCTTACTGGGATTATGCAACTGACTGGTACAAGCAGAAATTTATATTGAAATAGATTGTTTGTAAAAGAGACTGTGTGGGCCAATGGTTAAAAAAAGCAAGAAAAATTATCTTGATGATAAGGAAATAAGAAAAAGGCGACGTGAACGAATTATCATGGTTGTTGTCGGCTTTTTAGCAATAACCTTTACCGTGATAGCCAGCCATGTTTTTAATAAAGAAGGCTTGCCCATATCCGCTAATATTTTTGTTTATGGATTATCCAGCATCAATGTCATCTTGATACTGCTTCTACTTTTCTTGATTGTACGAAACATCGTTAAACTTTTTTATGAACATCGTCGCGGCATTATTGGTTCAAGATTAAGGACAAAGTTAGTTGCGGCGTTTGTCGGCTTGTCCTTGGTGCCGACAATTTTGCTTTTTCTATTTGCGATAAACTTTTTGTCTTATAATCTTGAGTTTTGGTTTAATGTTAAAACAGGAGAAGCGTTGAATAAGTCTCTTGAAGTAGCGCAGATTTACTATCAACAGGCTGCGGAACAGGCAAAATTCAATGCACGCCAAATAAGCGCAGATATTACTAGAAACAGATTGTATCAACATGACCGTTTGGAATATCTGAAAAGTTTTATTATTCAGCGTCAAAAGAACTATAATCTGGGCATGGTGGAAGCGCATTTTGATTTTCAACCAAACAACATGATGTTTCCAGACGCGGAGCACCCCGAACTGAACTTTCCGCTGTTGACACCGAAAATGTTAGAAGACCTTTATTCAGGTAAAGAGATATTCACGGTAGAGTCCACAAACGTTGGTGAAATAGTTGTAGGAGTTGCCCCGGTTTTTTCATACGCAGTGCCATCGGAAGTAATAGGCAGGGTTTCTGTTGGTTATAATATTCCTCAAGGTTTGGTGGAAAAGCTAAGGAATATTGCCGATGCTTCTCAGCAATATGGACAAATCAATATTCTAAAAAATCCTATAAAGTTCAATTATCTTGTCACCATGTCCATTGTGACCTTAGTGATTATTTTCTTGGCAACGTGGTTTGGCCTTACTTTGGCTGGCAATATTACTGGTCCGATTCAGAATCTTGCCGAAGCAACGAATAAAATTACTCGGGGTGATCTGGATATTCAAATTGATGTGGAAGCTGATGATGAAATAGGATTGTTGGTAAAATCGTTTAATAAAATGACGAAGGATTTGAAGAAGAGCAGTGGTGGCTTGGTGCAGGCAAATATCATCTTGGAAGAACGGCGTAAATATATAGAAACCATTTTACGCAATGTTTCTGCCGGAATTATCTCTTTGGATAAGAACGGTGTAATAACAACAATAAATAACGCCGCGGAGAAAATGTTTGATCTCAATCCGGAAGACGTTTTAAATAAAAATTTTCGTGATCTTATGATACCGGAACACTTAACCTTGGTAGATGAATTTATAAAAGAAATAGAGGAAAGCAATAAAGAGGCGTTACAAAAGCAATTGGAGCTTATGCTTAAAGACAGAGCTTTGACCGTATTGCTGACTGTTACCACCATTAAAGATGAAAGTGGCAATGATACTGGTATGGTTGTGATGTTTGAAGACATGACGCAATTGCAAAGGGCGGAACGGGCGGCGGCATGGCGTGAAGTAGCGAGGCGAATGGCGCACGAAATTAAAAATCCCCTTACTCCGATACAGCTTTCCGCTCAACGCTTGCAGAAAAAATATAGTGAGAAATTGGAAGATGGTTCTGTTTTTAAAGAGTGTACCCAAATAATAATTGATCAAGTCGAGGTTCTCAAAAATTTGGTAAACGAGTTTTCTCGCTATGCAAGGATGCCTGTCACTACTCCGGCACCAAACGACTTGAATGAGGTCATTGCTGATTCTGTATCTCTTTTTCAGGATGCGCATAAAGACATAACTTTTGAATTCAAGAAAGCGGAAAATATGCCCAAATTTGAATTTGATGCCGAACAAATGAACAGGGTATTGATAAATTTACTGGATAACGCTGTTGCCGCAATCAATGATAATAAAGGGGGTAAAATTGAAATTACCGCGGGTTACGATGAACAATCTCGTAGGGCGACGGTTGCTGTTGCAGATGACGGGTCCGGTGTACCGGCAAACTATAAAGGCAAGGTATTTGATCCTTATTTTTCCACAAAAAAGTCAGGCACTGGTTTAGGATTGGCTATAGTCAATTCAATAATATCTGACCATCACGGTCAGGTAAGTGTTTCCGATAACTTTCCCACAGGTACGGTTGTCTCGTTTCAGTTGCCGGTTTCAGGAGTCTGAGAATATTGATAATATATTGTAAAAAATACTTAGAATTAGTGTAAATATGGCCCATGAAGGAACCAATTCTTATTGTTGATGATGAAGAGAGTATTTGCCAATCCCTGAAAGCAATTTTGGGCGATGAAGGGTATCAGGTTCTCGTTGCGAAAAGCGGGGAGGACGCGCTTAGGGTTGTTGAAGAGGAAACGCCAAAACTGATTTTGCTCGATATTTGGTTGCCCGGTATTGATGGTTTGGAAACACTAAAACAGATTAAATCATTATATCCGGAAGTTGTTGTAATCATGATGTCGGGACACGGGACGATAGAAACGGCGGTAAAGGCAACAAAGCTGGGAGCATTTGATTTTATCGAAAAGCCTCTTTCTCTTGATAAGGTAATTATCATGGTGAACAATGCTCTCAACGTCATTCGCTTGGAGGAGGAGAATGTATTATTAAGACAAAAAGTGTCTCATCACCAATTTGAATTGACGGGTACGAGCCCACAGATAACCGAATTGAAAGAAATGATTAACATTGTTGCTCCGACCAATGCTTGGATTTTAATCATGGGAGAAAACGGGACGGGCAAAGAATTAGTGGCGCGCTCTATACATCACTTGAGTCATCGTGCTCACAAGCCTTTAGTGGAGGTAAATTGCGCGGCGATTCCAGAAGAACTGATAGAAAGTGAGTTATTTGGTCATGAAAAGGGCTCCTTTACTGGTGCTACGGAGAAGAGGCGAGGCAAATTCGATCTGGCACACGAAGGCACAATATTTTTGGATGAAGTAGCTGATATGAGCCTGAAGGCCCAAGCTAAAATTCTGCGCATTTTACAGGAGAAGAAATTTGAACGAGTAGGCGGTCATAAGTTAATCGATATGGATGTTCGCGTTCTGGCTGCGACCAATAAGGATTTGGAAAGAGAGATGGAGGCTGGCCGTTTTCGGCAGGATTTGTATTACCGCTTGCATGTAATTCCGTTGGTTGTTCCGCCACTGCGTGAAAGGAAAGAAGACATAAAGCCTTTAGCTGATCAATTTTTACTTGATGCGGCTGTTAAAGAAGGTGAGGAGCCTAAAATATTAACCGATGAGACTTTGGCAATATTCATGGAACATGACTGGCCGGGCAACGTTAGAGAGTTGAAAAACATTATAGAGAGGTTGGTTATTTTGAGCCCCTCCAGAGAAATTACGGCTAAAGATATTCCTCCTTTGCATGTAAAAGCGGATATGAATAAAGATTTGAAGAATGAAAATATCGCTCTCAGTACCATTGCCGATTCATTAAAAGATGCGAAGTTTGATTTTGAAAGGCGATTTATTTTGAAAAAATTGGAAGAAAATGAAGGCAATATTACCAAAACAGCGGAAGCGATTGGTTTGGAGCGAAGCAACCTGCATAAAAAGCTTAAGAGCATGAAATTGGCGATCAAAGAGTGATTGTTTATTAAGTACTTAGTAGCCAATCTTAAGTATTAGTATTCGCTTTATTAAACTGTTTTTTTATGTCGGAAAAGGAAAATTTATTGAATGGGAGAAAGATAACGCCCAACGCGACAATCAAGAAAATGGATAAAAAATGGTAAACCACGGCAAAAGAAAGTGCTTCGGGTTTTTGTACACCGAAAATACTTAAACCCAAAATACAAGCGATATGCCAGTTGCCGATAAAACCAGGGGCGGTCGGAACCGCAATTCCTGCAATCAGAATGATCATCAAAACAAACGGCGCAATAAAAGGCAATGTGAAACCAAATGCTAAAAGCATTATATGTATTGCCATGACGTCGATAAGCCAGATTATTGCTGAAAGGAAAATTAAGTAAAACAACATTTTTAAATCAGTGATAATGACGAAGCCATCAATGAAATTGTGAATGATTTTATCGAATTTGTTAGCCATTTTCCCCGGCAGTTTGCTTAGAATGCGATTAATAATATTAATCGCATTTTTGCGCCGCCAAATTAAAATAATAATGAATAAAAAAAATATAAACATGAGCAGGAAAAACAATATGCTCGATCTCATAACCCAGATGGGCAAGTCCATAAAAGACAGCGCAATAATTATAATCGATATAACGGTAAAGCCGTCCAGTACCCTTTCAATAATAATTGTGCCAAAGGCGGAAGAAAAATTTATGTTATTTTTTTGCGCGATTAAGTAAGGGCGGGCTAGTTCGCCCAGGCGTGCAGGAATTCCGACAACAGCAAGAAAACCAACAGAGGTGACGGAAAAAAGGGAAAGTTGATCGATCTTTTGAAGCGGCGAAAGAATAACGCCCCAGCGATAAGAGCGAAGAAACTGCATGATAAGAATAGCAGCGATAAAAGCGGCAATAAATGATGGCTTAATCTTTTTTAAATTATTCAGGGCATTGTTTATATCTACTCCGCGGATTGATAAGTATACCAGTATTAGGCTAAGCAGAATGCCGATTATTATTTTTTTGTTCATTTAATGACTATACCCCGGCCGAGAGCATTTATTTGTTGGCCAGGTGTTCAGAGATTTTATCGTGTAGAAATTGTGAGGCGAGCTTATCCCCCATTAAACCTACGCGAATGGCGACCGTGGTCAAATCTTTCGATTTATATGTCACGTCAATTTTTACTTCTTCATTATTGATAAGGGCGGTAATTTTCCCCCGGGCAATTTCCTTGGAACGACTGACTTCAGTGCCGCGCATGTCGGCCACCGTTTTTTCACATGCAGTCCAAACATCCTCAAACGATGCGGGATAATCTGTTTTTAATTCGCCTGAAATGTAATAGTATGTTCCTACGCCTGCGCCTACTGCGGCTCCACCTACTGCGAGCGCGGCGCATCCTGTAATAAGGGAGGTAGATAACAAAAGTGAAAAAATCAAACCAAAGCAGTTGTTTTTCATAATTAGCCCTCCGTAAAAACTTTTAATCACATGTTTAATTTAATTGCAATATCAATTGTGTTAATATCAAAATTGAAAGTGTTTACCGCCAGAAATCATTTTTGAAATCAAGAAAACAAATTTAATTTGCTGTCGTGTTGAGTTTTTCAAATTCCCTTAAAATATCTTCCTCCTTTTTACTCAGGTTTACGGGGGTTCTTACGAAAATTTCGATAATTTGATCGCCACGTCCGTAACCGCGGACATGGGGTACGCCTTTACCTTTGAGCCGGAAAGTTTTTCCGGTTTGTGTTCCTTTCGGGATTTTTATTTTTTCCTTATCCTGCAAAGTGGGGACTTCAATTGTTGCCCCTAAGGCAGCTTGAACAAAGGAAATGGGAACGCGGCAAATTATGTCGTCACCGGAACGTTTAAAAATTTCGTGTTCCTCGACATGTACGAAAACGTAAAGATCGCCATTGGGGCCGCCATGTTCGCCAGATTCCCCTTCGCCGCGCAGACGCAAGCGTGATCCTGTTTCCACACCAGCGGGTATTTTCAACTGGACATTTTTTTTAACGGTTTCTTTTCCTGTTCCTTGGCAATTGTGGCATGGTTTTCTTATGAGTTTGCCGTGACCACCGCACTGAGGGCATGTGGAGCTGATTGTAAAGAAACCGCTCGACTGTATAACTTGTCCGCGTCCCTGACATGTGCGACATGTTTCCGGTTGCGTTCCGGGAGAACATCCGCTGCCTTCACACTTGCTGCATGTAGCCAGTTTCTTGATTTCTATTGTTTTTGATAAGCCGAAAGCGGCATCCATGAAGGAGATATTCAAATCATAACGCAAGTCGGCGCCGGCGCGGACGAAAGACCTGGATCTTCCTCTTGAACTGCTGAAGCCGAAAATGTCTTCGAAGATATCGCCGAAGTGAGAAAAAATATCTTCAAAACCGCTGAAGCCCCTAAATCCCGTGCTGCTGAGGCCTTCATGGCCGTAATGGTCATAGATTTCTCTTTTCTGGGGGTCACTTAATACTTCGTAGGCTTCTGCAGCCTCTTTGAATCTTTCTTCTGCTTGTTTGTCACCAGGGTTTCTGTCCGGGTGGCACTGCATGGCAATCTTGCGATAGTTTTTCTTTATTTCTTCGTCTGCGGCTGTTTTTTTAACGCCCAGAATTTCATAGTAATCTTTTTTAATCATTTTTCAATCGTGCTTTCAGCTTCCATAATTTTCAGGAGAGAATTAAGTATTTCTGGTTTCCCGGCTTTTTCTAAAGCGTGTTTGGCGAATAAATATTTTTTCAGGGAAATGGCTTTTTGTCCAATCATCTCCCAATCAGCCTGAGACGGTTCTGTGTTCAATGCTTTCATGACCCGTTGAAAAAACATGACATCCCCAGTTTCAAAAGCCAGGGCCTTTATTTTTTCTAAGCCATCATAATAATTAGCTTTATTATAGAAATCAATTGCGTCCGAAATAAAACCGGCGTCTAAAAACGTATTTCCGTAATTTTTTAGAATTTCCGCATCTGTTTTGTCTATATATAATATTTTTTGTTTTAATCTGTAATCAGGGAGTTTTTTGTTACTCAACAAGTACTCCTTTGAAGAAATATGAATCAACGTGCGCTAATATAATTATTAATTCACTGAAGTCAACAGGGTAAATCACTTTACCAGCCGACGAAATGCTTCATAGTACCTTGCCTTTGTTTTTTCGATAATATCCGGCGGCAGCTCGGGCGCGGGAGGCTTTTGATTCCAGTTAATGGAAAGAAGGTAATCCCGTAAAAATTGCTTATCGAAACTATTTTGACCGCGGCCTTCTTCGTATTCATTGGCAGGCCAAAAACGCGACGAGTCCGGTGTGAGCAATTCATCAATAAGAATCAATTTATCATTGATGAGGCCGAATTCCATTTTGGTATCAGCGATAATTATGCCTGATTTCAGGGCTAAGGCGGCGGCGCGTTCATAGATCGCAATCGCTTTTCTAATAATTTTATTAGTCAAATCGGCTCCGATTAGGTTTTCCATTTCTTTTTTGTCAATGGCGGTATCATGCTGTCCATCGGGGGCTTTTGTTGTCGGAGTAAAGATTATCGAGGGAAGTTTGGAAGATTCTTTCAAACCGTCAGGGAGTTTAATCCCGGAAATAATATTGTTTCTGCGGTAATCATTCCACCCGGAACCGGATAAATAGCCGCGCACGATGCATTCTACGGGCAGAGGCTTGGCTTTTTTGACCAGCATGCTGCGACCTTCCAGAATATCTATATAGGAAGAACATTCCGGCGGATAATTGTCAACAGCTGTTGAGATAATATGGTTATCGATAATGTCTTCCATTTGTTTGAACCAAAAAGCGGACATGCGGTTTAAGAGAATGCCTTTGCCGGGAATGGGATTGGGCATAATCACGTCAAAAGCGGAAATTCTGTCGGTAGCCACAAGGAGTAAATTTTCTCCAACAGCATATAAATCTCGAACTTTGCCGCGGTTGATAAATCGCAAATCAGAAAAATTTGTGTACTGTATGGCTTTGGTCATACAAATTTACTCCTTAACGGAAAAAAGGATTATATTTTTTTTCGTGCCCGATAGTGGAAGTAGGCATACGGCCGTAATTATGGCCGGGCATAACTTTTGTGTCCTCCGGCAACGTAAAGAGTTTTGTTTTGATCGCATTATACATTGTTTCCCATGAACCGCCGGGTAAATCCGTTCTGCCAACCGCTTCCACAAAAAGCGTATCGCCGGTAAAAACATATCCGGGCGTGAAAAGACATATGCCTCCGGGAGAATGGCCGGGAGTATGGATTACCTTAAGTTCAATGTTGCCGGTGGCAATTAATTGCCCGTCTCTGACCAGAATATCAGCAGGCGGAGATTGTGTTGCGCCGAACATTCTGAGCATGGCGGCAGGCGTCGCCGTGAGCATTATCGCATCGTCTTCATGTATAATTATTTTTGCCCCGGTAAGTTTTTTTATCTGCGCGTTTCCGCCGATATGGTCAACATGTCCGTGAGTGTTGACGATATAATTAATGCGCAGGTTGTTTTTCTTTGCCTCGGAGATGATATCTTCCGCGTTATCTGCCGGGTCAATTACCAGGGCGTCTCCGGTAATTTTATCGCCTAAAAGATAAGCAAAAACAGCCATATGGCCGACCATCATTTGCTTTACAAACATAATCAGACTCCCTTGAAAAAAGATGCGGCTATCTAGCACTATTTGATTTTGTTCGTCAATTTAAATTAGAAGGGTTTTAATCACGCCTTAAAACGGCGGCAAAAAAACCGTCCATGTTGTGGATATGAGGATAGGTTCGGTAAAAATGTTTGCTGTCAATAAGGCTTTGATTTATTGAAGACGGAGGTTTACAAAGTAAGAAATGTTTATTTTTTGCTAAAAAGGTATTTATTATATGCTCGTTTTCCTTGCTCAAAAGAGAGCAGGTACAATAAATTAGCTGTCCGCCTCGTTTCACCGCATGCGAAGCATTACATAAAAGCTTGTTTTGTATGACAGTTGATTTATTTATGTCCGATGGCGCGAGACGCCATTTTATTTCCGGATTTCTCCTTAATGTTCCGGTTCCCGAGCAAGGAGCGTCCACAAGGACGTGGTCAAATCTTTCATGAAATTCTTCGGGAAGGTTGGCGCTTACATCCGCCATCCGCGCGTCTATTGCGGTAATGCCCATTCGGGTCGCCTCTTTTTTTAGCTCGCTAATTTTTTCCGGATCATTGTCGATTGCCACAATGTGACCTTGATTGTTGATAATTGCGGCAAGATGCGTCGCTTTACCGCCGGTTCCCGCGCAGACATCCAGAATTGATTCATTTTTCTTCGGATTAATAAGATAAGGGATGCATTGTGAACCTTCATCCTGGAGACGTAGGAGTCCCTGATAAAATGCTTCTGTTTTCTGAATAGTCTGGTCACTTTGGACGATAATTAGTCCGTCGGGGGAGTAGACTGTCGTCGTGGTGATAAATTCTTGAGGTCTCAGATTTTTCGACAATTTATCCGGAGATATTTTTAAAGTGTTTGCTCTCAACGTAAAAGGAGGAATCTGATTATTTGCCGTGCAAAGAGCCACGGTGTTTTGTTCACCCAAAGCTGACAGCCATTCTTTTACTACCCAAAGAGGATGAGAGTGAAAAAGAGATATGTATTCAGCGGTATTTTTTCTTAAAGGGGGAAAGGGAATATTTTTGTCTTGGCGCAAGAAATTTCTTAAAACAGCGTTGACAAGTCCGCTTTTTCCCGGGGAGATAATTTGTGTAATTTTTACCGCTTCATCCACAACGGCAAAAGATGGGAGACGGTCGCTGAATTTAAGCTGGAAAACAGAAACGCGCAGAATATTTTTTATCCGCTCATCGAGATTTCTGAAATTTCCCCGGTAAAGTTTTGTTGTTATCCAGTCAAGATAACCGCGGTGTCTGAGCACACCGTAAACAAGATAGGTAAGCAATTTACCGTCCGGGGTTGCCGATAGCCGATAAGCATCAAGGCAGGAATCAAGAAGGGGAGAGGCGAAAGAACGGCCGTCGTTAACCTGTGTGAGAATATCTACTGCTAGATGGCGGATTGATTCACGCATAATATTTTCCCGTCGGTTTGTAAGCTTATAAAATCCTGTAAGATATACGGAAAAAGTTTGATTAAAAGATCCCTCGTTAATATTAATTTTGTTACAAACTCAGCTTTTTGTATAAATAGATGCCGGGGCTGTTTGCTCAGAATGTTTGCCTTTAATTTTCATGTAAAAATCATGTATAATCTCCATGTCGCCTGTTATATCTCCCGATGGGTGGATAAGAGGTCCGGCTCCGCCGGTTTTAGATGCATAATCAATAAAACCGATTTGTATGGGAACGCCGGCGCCCACGGCTATATGATAAAAACCAGATTTCCAATATCTTACTTTGTATCGTGTGCCTTCCGGAGCCAGGGCTAAAACAAATATTTTGTTTTTTTTGAATGTTGTTATCATCCGATCCACAGAATTTGCTGTTGATGATCTATCAATAGCAATTCCCCCCAACCATTTTATTACTGGTCCGAAAGGCCAGCGGAATAATTCCTTTTTTGCCAAAAAATGAGCATCAAGTTTTAGCGAGAAAGCGAGCATTATCCCGTAAAATAAATCCCAGTTGGAGGTATGTGGGGCGACGATAATGAGGTATTTCGGACTGGCGGGAAGATGGCCGATTGTCTTCCAGCCGAATGTTTTTAACAGAATAATCGACAAAACCCATAAAAATGTTTTTATCAGGGGTGTGTTAAAAATCGTATAACGCACAAATCGGCCTCTTTGACGATCAGTATGGTTAAGATTTAGTTTCCTAAAATGGTTTCAGGATTAATTTTATATCCACGCAAAAATTCCTCTGCCGGCATCTTTTTCTTACCGGCAAGCTGGATTTCCCTGAGAATTATGCATCCGTCGATAGCGACTACGGATATTGTTTTATTTGATTGTTCCATAATGGTGCCGGGTTTTTTATCTGTTTTTTTCGGTTTTGGCTCGGCCGCGTATATTTTGAGCATTTTACCATCCAGGAAACTATAGGCGCCCGGTGAAGGACTAAGACCGCGAATAAGATTACATATAGTGGAGACACTATTGCACCAGTTTATCTTTCCCATTTCTTTGGTTAACCGTGGGGCGAAAGTGGCAGTGGAGGAATCCTGCTTTTTGCTTTTCATGGCGCCGGTGGTTATTTGTTCGATTGTCTGGATGAGCAGGGAAGATCCCTGATCGGCCAGCCGGTCATGCAATTGCCCAAAATTTTCTGTTTGACTGATGAGCGTTTCTTTTTGTGCTAAAATATTGCCGGAATCCATTTCTTCGTCCATCATCATAATTGTAACACCCGTTTTTGACTCCCCGTTTATCAGCGCCCAGTTAATTGGCGCTGCGCCTCTGTATTTCGGTAACAAAGAAGGATGAATATTCAGGCATCCTAATGCGGGCACATCAAGAATGGATTTGGGCAAAATTTGGCCGAATGCCGCGACAACAATTATTTCCGGTCCTAATTTTTTTATTAATTCTAATGATGCCTGGTCTTTGATATGCTCTGGCTGAAAAACGGGCAGACCTAATTTTAGCGCCAGAATTTTTACCGGCGGCGAATTTGTTTTTTGTCCTCTGCCTTGCGGCCGGTCAGGTTGAGTGATTACGCCAACAATATGATGATTTTCGCTGTGTAGAAGTTGCAGTGCGGGAAGAGCAAAAGAAGACGTGCCCATGAATAAAATCTTTAGTTTAGACATGCAAAGAATCCTTTCTTTTTTCGCAAGAAACATATAGACAAAAAAAGAGTTGTGTCAAGCGTGGCTTTGATGAATAATGTTTTGAAATAAACACGATTTTATAATATATATAAGATAATTAGTTATTAGTATTGGGAATATAGCCATTATCTTTGGGAATAATGGATTTAGGAGGCAAATTATGAGGAAATGGTTATTTGTTTTAATTTTATTTTTTCTTATAAGCTGTGGTGATAAGCCTTCCAATGAATTGATTCGAGAAGATTTTCAGCGTGTATATCCAAAAGGCGAACTTGTTTTGATAAAGCCATTGGAAAAAACTGCTGATACTTATCGTGTACACATAAGTTATCGTCCCGATACCAGTTATGTTACAGAGACAACAGGTAAATTTAAAGAAGACATATTTCTTTACAAAAAGATTGGCGGCAAGTGGGTAAATACCTGGCGTAAATCAAGCGGACGATAAATGCTAACCAGATATCATTAACATGGATACAAACACCCATAATAAAAAATATCATCTTGGCGTATTTTTATGGGTTATTGTCACTCTGGCGGTTGGCTTGGTAGCCGGTATGGTAAGCCGTCCGGATGCATGGTACAGCGCTCTGAGCAAACCTGTTTGGAATCCTCCCGCCTGGATATTTGCTCCGGTTTGGATTCTGCTTTATACGTTGATGGGTATCGCTGCCGGATTTATCTGGCAGCGGCGCGTTATTTCTCCATCGCCGCTAGCCCTTAGTCTTTATGTCATCCAGTTAATTCTGAATATTATTTGGCCGTTGATATTTTTTTGTATGCGTAATCCGGGATTGGCCTTTGCGGAGATTTGCCTGCTGTGGATATCTATTGTAGCCACTATATTTATTTTCTGGAGAATTTATCTCCCGGCCGGTTTTTTATTGATTCCTTATTTATTATGGGTGAGTTTTGCCGTCGTGCTAAATTTTACCATCTGGCGCATGAATATCAGTGCCGCTTAGCTGATACCTTACATGAAATTTTCCGGGTCGACATCCACAGTTGTTTTTACGAATCTGTTTTTTTGATTTTGCAGTAATTCTTGTACTATTTGGCGTAATTCACTTGAATTGGTACCCTTGATTAACATTTGAAAACGAAAACGCCCGTTAAGTTTGGCTAGTGGAGCCGGGGCGGGGCCGATGATTTCCACCGAATTCAGATAGCGCCTGCAGATAGCTTTTGTGTTTTTTTTCAATTTTTCAGCCTCGCTGTTCAGAACGTCTTTTTTGAGCGAAGATAGGTGGATATTGATGAGACAGCCTACAGGCGGATATTTGAAGGATTGGCGGAATCCCATTTCTTCTCGATAAAATGATTTGTAGTCATGGTATTTGGTATACAAAAGAGCATAATGTTCGGGGTTGAATGTTTGAATGATTACTTTGCCGGGATTTTCGCCTCGCCCGCCGCGTCCGGCAACCTGTGTCAAAAGCTGTAATGTTTTTTCCGCCGCTCGGAAATCTGGCATGTTTAAAGATGTGTCCGCGGTTATGACGCCAACGAGAGTAATCCACGGGAAGTCGTGTCCCTTGGTAATCATTTGTGTTCCGACCAAGATATCAAGATTTTTTTTCTCCAGCAAGCTGAGAATATTTTCCTGCGCGTCACTGTGTGATGATGTGTCGGAATCCATCCTTTGCAGTCGGGCTTCGGGGAATAGTCTTGCGATTTCTTTTTCCAATTTTTGGGTGCCCGCCCCGTAACTAAGTATGCGGCTTCCTTTGCAGAACGGGCAGATAGGAAGGGCTTTCTGAGAGAAACTACAATAATGACATTTGATGACGTTTTCGGCAAGATGATACTTTAGCGAAACGGCACAGTTCGGGCAGCGAAAATTATAACCGCAATCCGCGCAGACTAAAAAAGTATTAAAGCCGCGTCTGTTGAGAAAAAGCAAGACCTGTTCTTTCCGATTCAGAGTTTCAGCCACAGCGGAAATCAGTTGGTCGGAAAGCAGTGGTAACTTGCCCTGCTTTTCTTTTTGCTCTTTCATGTCAATGATTTCTACAATGGGTAGAGGTCTGTCTAGCACGCGATGTGTAAGTTCCATATGTTGATATTTTTTTGTTTGGGCGTTGAAATAGGAACGGATGCTTGGTGTGGCTGAACCCAGTATCACGACCGCGCGATTCATTTTGGCTTTGACTACCGCTGCGTCACGAGCATGATAATGCAGCCGTTCATTTTGCTTATACGAAGAATCATGTTCTTCATCGACAATAATCAATTTAAGATTCGGCAAGGGGGCAAAGATGGCGGAACGCGCTCCGATGACCAGCTGAATATCGCCGCGTTTTATCTGCCTCCATTGATCATAGCGGATGGACTGGGCGATTCTGCTGTGCAGGACGGCAATTTTATTTTCGCTGAACCTGCCGGAAATTCTAGCAATAAGTTGGGGTGTCAACGCGATTTCGGGAACCAGGTAAATAGCGGTTTCGTCATTTTTTAAAACTTCTTCTATGGCCTTGAGGTAAATTTCTGTTTTTCCACTGCCTGTTACGCCGTGAAGCAAAATAGGGGTAAAAGCATTTTTTCCCAGAAAGGAAGATATCTCGGCAAGCACCTGTTTCTGTTCTTTATTCAAAGAAATACTATTCGGATTATCCATAAGTGATGAGGCAAGAGGAGCCCGCCGGATTATTTCCTTGGCTTTGAAGGTTAAAAGGCCCTTTTTGTGCAATGTGTTTACCACAGCGGGAGATACGCCGGTGGCCTTAATCAATCTGGCGATTGAAGCCGAGCCGTGTTTTTGGAGAAAATTAACTAATGTTTTTTGTCTGGCGGTTAATTTTGCCTCCGTAATTTTATCCTCACTCAGAAGAACCATTTTTTCCGTGCACACGCCAAGTTGCTTTTTTTGTCTTTCTTCAATGTGCAAAAGTCCCAAAAGATGAAGTCGGCGCACAGCAGCAGAAATGTTTTTAAGCTTACATTCCTGGGACAGGCTGTTTATAGACATCCCTTGTGGATATTTGTTTAAAACACCAAGAATTTTTTCTTGCGTTCGTGTCAGGGGAACATTTTCGGGCAAGGAAACCGGAATAATCCAGGTGATATCTTTTTTTCCCGCACCTGATGGGATAATTTCCGCTAGAGTTTTTCCGAGAGGATACATGTAATAATGCGCGACCCATCGGTAAAAGTCCAGATCGCTTTGGTCAAAGAGAGGTTCATCATCGAGTACTTCCGTAATTAATTTTATCTCCGATAAAATGCAGGTATCCGTTGTAGACACGATAAAGCCGGTACGTTTTTTGTGGCCAAAGGGAACAAACACACGTTTACCGATTTGAACTTTCTTTTCCAAAGTAGGCGGTACTTCATAAGTGAACAGTTTGTCTTGGGGAATATTGAAAGCAATATTTATAAACATTATCTAGTCTCAAAACAAAAAACGCCCCGGAAACGGAGCGCTTTTAATTATTATGTATTTTTGATTATTCTCCCTTGAGCTTTTCCAGCTTTTCCTGCTTTGTTTTGCAGTCGATGCAGAGGGTTGTTACCGGTCTGGCCATCAATCTTTTTTCCGAGATGGGTCCGCCGCACACCTCACAAATGCCAAAAATGCCGTCGTCAATTCTTTTTATTGCTTCCTGCATTTTTAAAATGAGTTTGCGTTCGCGATCGCGGATGCGCAGTTCAAAGTTACGGTCTGCCTCCAGTGAGGCTCTGTCGGTCGGATCGGGAAAATTTTCTTTGCCGTCGGTCATCTGGGAAACGGTTTTACCCGCCTCACTGAGCAACTCATTTATTTTCTGGATGAGCATATTGCGAAAGACTTCCAGCTTTTCCGGTTTTATAGCTACTTGTTTTTCCAATATCGCCACTCCTTTAAAAAAAACTGAATGAGTGTTTTACCTAAAGGTAAAATGTTTGTAAAGCAAAATAATTATCTATGTTAGTTAGCAAAATTGAAGTAATTAATCAACCTTTAGAATAATATACTTGCCTGATTTTGGCGATAATATTGGTCGTAGATTTTCCTTTAATTTCAGGGATTATTGTTAATTTACCGCCCCATTTTTTTATTTCCTCCCGCCCCACGATTTTATCTTCGGGCCAATCTCCGCCTTTAATCAAGACATCGGGTTTTAATAATGTGATGAGATTCAACGGGGTTGTTTCATTAAAAATAGTCACAAAATCAATAAATTCAAATGCGGCCATTATTTCCGCTCTTTCTTGTTGACTCACGAGCGGTCTTTTGTTCCCCTTGATTTTTCTCACGGAAGAATCGCTGTTTAACGCTAGCACTAGGATATCTGCGGTTTTTTTTGCTTTTTTTAGGTAACGGACGTGGCCGACGTGAAGGATATCGAAACACCCGTTGGTAAAAGCGATTTTTTCGCCTTGTTTTTTGAGAATTTCCAGCTTTCTTTTTAACGTTTTTCTATCTAATATTATTTTCATATCAACCCATTTGGTTAAATGACCCTCGCCAGCGTTAAAGCGGCAATTTCCTTCGCGCCGGCTTTACGCAAAGTTTTGGCGCACTCATTTAGTGTTGAGCCTGTCGTATATACGTCGTCGACGAGAATAATATTTTGGCCGTCAACTGCTTCGTCGCGGCTTACTTTAAAAACGCCCTTTATATTTTTTTCCCGTTCTTTTTTGTCCAAACCGGTTTGTGTTAAAGTAAATTTAGTGCGTTTTAGCAAGAAATAATTTAAGGGCAACCGCCATTTTTTTTTTAGGGCTTTTGCGAGAATTACTGATTGGTTGAATCCGCGTTGCCTCAGTTTTTTGATATGCAGAGGAACAGGTGCTATTAATGAGTACTTTTTGTAGTCAAAATCCGGAAAAGAAAAATCAGCCATAAAGCGGGCAAGGACAGAACCGGTGGATAAATCGCGGCCGTATTTGAATTTTTGAATAGTTTTCAGGATGGTATTTTCGTAGGCCGCCACCGCGCGGGCTACAGAGAAAAACGGTCTTTGTCCGATGCAATTGCCGCACAGGTGATTGCCCGCCGGGCTGTCGAAAAAAGCTATTCCACAGACAGGGCAGATACTGCCGGTTAAAAACCTGATTTTTTCGTGGCAATCAGAACAAAAATATTTTTCTTCCGGCCGTAAAATTGCCGTGCATCCCGGACAGATGGGCGGATAAAAGATATCAGTTGTGTTTTGGATAATGTTTTTCCAGTTCAAGACATTGCCTTGTTTAATCGTTTTATTTCTGTTTTACTTTCGTTAATGTGCATTTTGGGCGCATCCCATAAATTTTCTATGTCGTAAAACGAGCGTATTCTTTCCAGAAAAACCGAAATTACAATGTCATCGTAATCAAGCAAGACCCATTGCGCGTTTTCTTCTCCTTCCACGCCCAGAGGTCTGATACCCGCATTTTTTAAATATTCCTGAATGGCACCGGAAATAGCCTGAACCTGTCTTTCGCTGGAGCCAGAACAGATCAGCATATAATCGGCAAAGCTGGAAATATCTTTAATATTTAGCACAACAATGTCTTTGGCTTTTTTCTGTAAAGTTGCGTTGATGCATAAAAGCAGCCTCCTTCGTGTCTCGTTTTTCTTTACCGCCAAATATACCCCCTGTTAGAAACGGAATTTGCAAACTTATGCCATAAAAAAGGGGAGATGACAATGTCACATTTTGACAAAAAATATCAGTTTGTCTGTTTTGAATTCCATAAATTAAAAAATATTTTGCTCAGATATTTGGTTGTTGTGAAAATAAATTTGCCGTGGTAAGCAAAATTAATTTTATATATAAAGGGTTTGACAATGCGGGACGTAGTCAGCAAAGTTCAGATACACATGCCGTTTCATCTTTTGCCCGAACATCAGAAAATCGTTCTTGAACACCGACTGAATCTGGAAATTTATTTCAACCAGCACGTATTAAAAAGTTTGGACAAGGAAAAATGTAGAGAAACAGCAAAAATTTTAAATGGAGCCGGGTTAAAAATAACGTTTCATGCCCCATTTATGGATTTACGTCCCGGAGCTTTGGACGATAAAATCCGCCAGGTGAGCGTGGACAGAATGAAGAAAGCAATCGAACTGGCGCAGTATTTCCGGCCCTTGCGTATTGTCTGCCACCCCATGTTTGACGACCGTTATTACGTGGATTGTGATGATTTATGGCTGGAGGCTTCTGTCAAATCCTGGACGGAACTGATTCCCCTGGCCAAAGAATATGACACTGTTTTATCTTTGGAAAACGTCTATGACAAGGGCCCTCGTTTATTGCGGCGTCTCTTTGAAGCGCTTGCCTCGGACAGCGTTTGTTTTTGTTTCGATACGGGACATTTCAATGCTTTTTCTTACGCCTCGCTGAAAGTGTGGTTCAGGGAACTGGGCAAGTATTTAGGGCAGCTGCACCTGCATGACAATTTCGGGCAGAAAGACGAGCATTTGGCAGTGGGCGAGGGCACTTTTCCGTTCGCGGAACTTTTTGCTGTTCTGGGCAAAAGAAAAATCAAACCGGTGATTACGCTGGAGGCGCATGACCAAAAGGCGTTCTGGAAATCGCTAGAAAACATCAAAGAAGCAGGCTTTCTGGATTTTATTTAAGCGGCTGGTTCCGGTGCGTAAAAAATCGGGAAATTTAAATGCTCAAATATATCATCAAAAGATTGCTTTTCATGATTCCGCTTTTACTGGGAATCACCATTATTTGTTTTGCGGTAATGCGTTTGGCTCCCGGCTCGCCCACCGATTTGCAGACGCAGATGAACCCCAAGGCTTCCGTGGAAATGAAAGAGCGACTCCGGGCCTTATATGAGTTGGATAAGCCGGTTCATGTGCAGTATTGGTCATGGCTGAAAAAAATCACCAGGGGTGATTTAGGAACATCCTTTGCGAGTGACCACCGGCCGGTGGCGGATAAAATTATGGAGCGCCTGCCGATAACCATTTCGATCAATCTTTTGTCTCTTTTGATAATTATCGCCGTGGCTGTACCCATCGGTGTGCTTTCCGCCGTTCATCAGGATTCCCTTTTTGACAAAATAACGGCGGTGGTGGTTTTTATCGGTTTTGCCGTGCCCACTTTTTGGCTGGCTCTTTTGTTGATGATATTTTTCGGCGTTCATCTGGGCTGGCTGCCGATTTCCGGCCTGCGATCGCTTAATTACGAATATATGAGCACATGGGCGCAAATTGTTGACCTGGCGAAACATCTTGTTTTACCCGTGCTGGTTTCCGCGTTTGGCGGACTGGCAGGGCTTTCGCGCTATATGCGGGCAAACATGCTGGAAGTAATCCGCCAGGATTATATTATGACGGCGCGCGCCAAGGGTTTGTCCGAGCGAGTTGTTATTTATAAACACGCACTGCGCAACGCGCTTTTGCCCGTGATTACGATTTTGGGGCTTTCTATTCCCGGGCTTATTGGCGGCAGCGTTATTTTTGAAACGATTTTTGCCATTCCCGGCATGGGACAGCTTTTTTATATGTCGGTAATGGCGCGTGATTATCCTACGGTGATGGGCATTTTGCTCATCGGCGCAATTCTGACGCTTCTGGGCAATTTAATCGCGGATGTCTCCTACGCGGTGGCGGATCCACGTATCAGGGTTTCGTGATGGCGTTATAATTTTTGGGGAGCCGTAAAATGAATTTTTGGAAAACATTTTACAGGAATAAATTGATGGTCACCGGCGCTGGCGTTGTGTTACTGCTTTTCATCGTTTCCGTGCTGGCGCCGTGGCTCGCGCCTTATGATCCCGGAGAAATCAATTTACAGAACGTTCTGGCGCCTCCTTCCTGGCAGCATCTATGCGGGACGGATCAGCTGGGAAGAGATGTTCTCTCGCGGATGATCTGGGGCGCGCAAATTTCTCTCAAGGTCGGTTTTGTCGCCACCGGCATCGCGATTATCATCGGGACGATTCTGGGCGCGGTTGCCGGTTTCTACGGCGGATGGGTTGATGCTTCTATTATGCGTTTTGTGGATATCATGCTGTGTTTTCCCACTTTCTTTCTGATTTTGGCGGTAATCGCCTTCCTGGAGCCTTCCATCTGGAATATCATGATTGTGATTGGTCTTACGGGGTGGATGGGTGTGACGCGCCTGGTACGCGCGGATTTCATATCGCTGAAAGAACGTGATTTTGTTCAGGCGGCCAGAGTGATCGGCGCGAGCGACGCGCGCATTATTTTTCTGCATATTCTGCCCAACGCCTTTGCCTCGATTTTGGTTGCCGCGACGTTGGGCATTGCCGGAGCGATTCTTACCGAATCGGCGCTTAGCTTTTTGGGCATCGGTGTTCAGCCGCCCACGCCCAGCTGGGGCAATATTTTAACCGCCGGCAAGGACAATATCGATATTGCCTGGTGGCTTTCTCTCTATCCGGGTCTGGCGATATTGATCACCGTGGTAGGATATAACCTGTTGGGAGAAGGAATCCGTGACGCGCTTGACCCCCGTCTGAAAAAATAATCATGAGAAATTTTTCGTGGAATATTTTCTGATGAACGATTGCGCGGCGAATTTTGTCAGTGTTCCCAGATAATGCGGGGCGCGCGCCAGCCACGCGCCAAAAAGAAAAACAAGGCACGAAATCGCATAAATTGTTGGGCCGCCGATAACGGCAATGAGCGGTTCTTTATACCATACGGCCAGAACGCCCAACGCGGCGATTGCCGGCCAGCCGATAACGTAACTAAAGGCCATCAGAAACAATCCGGTAATCAACCGCGGGGTAGGGCGTTGCTTGAATTCGCTCAAATCTGCCGGATTTTCCATCAACTTGATAATGAACTTTTTTTGAGAAAGGTAATTGGCGATTTTCCTACGCATTATAATAAAATCAATACACGAGCCGGCGTCTTTGTGCAATTGGTTTTGTGCGGTTTTTAAGCTGATTGTTGACAAGCGAGAGAACGCATTATAGAGTGCTACGATAAAAATGGTATCTGTGAAATAAAATGACGACTGAAACCACCCCCTGGGATTTTTTTGACCGCCTCTACTGCATTTCTTTGAAGCAACGTGAAGACCGTCGCCAATCGGCAGTTGAGGAATTTGCCAAAGTAGGCTTGGCCGACAGAGTGGAATTCATTGTCAGCGAGCGATTACCCTACGATATCATGCAACAGATTTACGAGTCGCATATGACCTGTCTCCAGAAAGGCCTGGAAGCGGGAGCCCGAAATATTGTGGTTTTTGAAGATGATGTGGAATTTGAACGCTTTGACTCGCGAAAACTGCAAAGCTGCGTGGAATTTTTAAAGCAAAATCCGCGGTGGAAAGTTTTTCTTTTCGGCGCTTTGATCCGCGCGAGCCGCAAAACAGCCAATCCTCACGTGCAGAAAGTCCGCTACCAAAGTCTTACCCATGCCTACGTATTAAATAGAGATTACGCGCAGACGCTTGCCTATGTGCCGTGGCAGGGGATTGCCAATGATACGCTTTTTCGTCCGCTCAAAGATGATGTTTACGCGGCTTGCCCTATGTTCGCGTTTCAGAAAGATTTTTCTTCGGATAATATAGAATATCTTCGTCTGGAGTGTTTTAGGAAGTTATTTGGCGGACTGAGACGCATACAGAAAGGGATTGAATTCTACCGCCGTCACATGTTCAGCATCTACGCCGTGCAGGTTGTTTTAATTCTTCTTGTGGTGATTTATTTATTTTGTTGGTAACAATTAATATACTAACTTAGTTTTTTCCGATATTTTTGGATACCCTACTCTATTTCTAAAAAAATGCAAAAAAATATCCATAAAAAACAGCTATAAATATACTTTTGCCCCTTGGTATTTTGTGGTAATAAAGGGACTACCCCCAGTTATAGTGCCACTGCGCATTAGGGTTTTTCAATAACATAGT
>ERZ795052.228-NODE-228-length-86929-cov-8.241327_pt1 | contig 86929 bp, 67 predicted proteins | sample MGYA00375136_ERZ795052 | MGnify/ENA primary metagenome ERZ795052 (study PRJEB30181, sample SAMN05720156) | activated sludge metagenome | isolation source: Anaerobic digester | place: Japan | collected 2015-05-26 ...
GAGATGTGAGAATTTTAAAAATCCTCTGAAACCGAAAAATCCAGATTAAAGAATAAAGGATTAATGACTCGAAGATTGCTCAATTTGATTTTTATAATTTGCAGTTTGCATTTTACAATGAATATTTTCATAAAATCCATCCTGATTTTATTTTACAGAAGAAGAGGAACGAGAAAGAAAATGAGAAATGCAATTATTTGGGTATAATAAACGCATTTAGATTAGGCATCTGTCAAGAGTCAAGAGTTGACCCCGTATTTAATAGTTTTGCTGCATTTTGGTAAAAAATCTGGGATTTTATGTCTTCTGGAATTGCAATTTTTTTTAGTTTTTGTACAGCATCCTTTTGTTCTGTCCATGGAGTGTCTGTTCCAAATAGAACCATCCCGTGATGCCTCAAAATCATTCTCATAAATTGAGATTCTTCAAGAAAATCCTGTGAAAATGATGTATCAATGAACAGATTTTTTCCGATAAGAAGTTTTTCAACAATATCCCACTGCTGCCATCCTCCAAGATGAGCAGCAACAAGATGGAGTTCTGGAAATTCCTTCATTATTCGCAGAATTCTCCAAGGTCCCGCCTTTTCAATTCTTTCATATGCAAAATCATAACCAGCATGTATAACAAGTATCAAGCCGGCTTTTGCAATTGTTTCATAAATTGGAAACATTCTTTCCTCATCAATATAGAATCCCTGAAAATATGGGTGCATCTTGAGCCCTTTGAACCCTTCACTCTTTATCTGGAGAATATGCTGATGGACTTCCTCGTCATCAGGATGAACAGAAGGAAAAGGAATAATTCTTTCAGAATAAATAGATCTTGCCCAGTTAAATATTGAATTAAATTGTTTGGGTTTTGTTGCAATTGATAGCACTACGCTAATAGAAACTCCTGCGTTGTCCATAGAATTAATTAAACCTTTTAGGGTTCCATCAAACTTCGGTTTTATCCCACCAGTAGATTCAATTGACCTTAATGCTTTTCCTGCAAGATTATCGGGAAATATATGTGTATGAAAATCAATAATCTTCATTTTCTCCTTTTTTTAAGGTAATTTTGAACAGATAAAAAAGTATATTAATATTAACCCATATAGGTCATCATTTCCACATAATAATCTAATAACCACATAAATTTGACATTTATTGAAATATGGCTCACAATCCCTATAACTCTTATTTAAGATAACCATATAACATTGAGGATAACAATGAAGAAAAAAATATCAAAGCAAAGGCACAAAATTCCTAAATGGTTAAAAACACCTGAGTGGCTAACGACATCTGAAACATATGGGTTTACTGCAGTACCATGGCATATAATCAAATCAAGTAAGTGGCGTTTCGTAACCCATGTTCCACATAGCAAAGAGTATCTTATGGCACTTCGTTCAAATGGCCTTCGGGGTTTTCCTTATATGACGTTCTATCAAACATGGATTAATAAACAGTTTCAGGGAGCACGATTATCTGAACATACTGATTGGATTGAAATTGATGAGCATGGTCACTGGAAACGAACCGGATTCTGGGAATCTGAAGATGCTAAAAATATGTATTGTACATGCGCTAATACAAAAGGATATAGACACAGCGTCCTTAAATATTTAGAGCATCTTCTGGATATGGGCGCAGGAGGAATTTTTCTTGATAACCTACATCCTGGGAGTAAGTGTTATGGACCTGAATACGGAAAACACAAGCATCTTTACCCTGACCAGCAAACTGCGTTTGCCTCATTGCTTAAAGAAGCACGACAAATGATAAAAAAGAAGGATCCTGAAGGTGCGCTCCTTGTTAACTCCGCTGATCCTGTTACCTTACCCGATGTATACTGGCAGTGGATTGATTGTGAAATGAGCGAAAGTTATATCTGTACGTGGGTAAGTACAAAACGTTGGGGAGATTGGCATAAACAATGGAATGGAATGGATAAAAAGATTTCAAAATGGATAAAGGCAGGTAAACAGGTATGCTGCCTCAGTTACGTTGGACATACTACCAATGATATTAAAGATGACTGCTATTTTTGTTATGCATCAGCCCGGTTGATGAATATGATATGGCAGGCAGGAAACCTAGCAGTTTATGATATGCCAGATATTTCTATCCTTTACCAGATAGAAATCGGTCAACCATTAACTCCTGAGAAAGAAACAAATACAGGGATTCACTACAGAATATATAAAAATGGTATAGTAGCAGTGAATCCTGAAGATTCCCCTGCTGTTCTTGAGATTATTTACAAATTTCCAACCTCACAGATTCTAGATCTTTATGAAAAAAAACAAATCAAGGTGGAATTTAACAACAGGACCAGAAAAATTAAAGTAAAACTTCCACCTCAATCAGGCAGGGTATATTTATTTGATCCTATGCCTACTTCATATAACCAGCCAGGAACAACAGAAAAAGAAACAGGCAACTTGGATATTACCATAGAAACAGACCCTCCCCTCGGAAAAACACAGTTCAAAGTAGACGGTATCCCTTTATGGACATATTCAGGACGATGGACAACAAAATACGAGATGGGCGATAACTTTGGCAGGTGCTTTATAAATTTTGATAAACCAGGAATCCACACTATTGAGGTCATTGATCTTGAAAAAAAATCCCTGCTCGTAGCAAAAAGTTATGAGGAAGCATACAAGTTTAACGAAGAAATTGAGATAAACACAATGTCGCTTGAGCCCGGTGAATCACCGCGTCTCGGTAAACTTATGGATCCATCAAATCCTGGCAAATTCATAGAAGGAGATGGCTATAGATTCATTGGCTGGTCCGGAGATATAAACAGCAGGGATGCAATCATAAAAATCAAGGTGGATAAACCTATGAAATTAATAGCAAAATATGAAAAGATAAAGTAATAACTGAATTTGACATACTTTGCTCGAAAAATAAAATTATAAGAACTCAAAAACATCTTTTCTGGCAGTAGACAAAATTAAAAAGGAGGAATTGTGAAAATAGACACAGCGGAAACTTTCATCAACATACAAGAAAACCACCCTACAATTAGATTTGCAGCAAAGGAGTTATCCCGTTATCTTAATCTTGCAGGAATAAAAACAAAAATACTTTTAGAAAGATCAAAAGCACAGAAAAATAAAAATCAGATTTCCTTATGCATTGATAGACCATCAGAAACCGATCATATTCTTATAAAACCTGATAAAAACGGGTATATTATCTCTGGCTCAAATCCAAGAAGCGTACTTTTCGCATCATACAGATTTTTATATGAGATGGGATTTAGATGGATAAGACCAGGAAAACGAGGAGAGATAATCCCGAGCATTAAAAGAATTAAAAAAGATATCAGTATTGATGAAATACCATCGTATAAGTACAGAACACTGTGCATTGAAGGTGCGGTATCCTGTCAGCATGTAATAGACATTATTGATTGGGCAGCAAAAAATTACATGAATGGATATTTCATTCAATTTCATCTCGGTACATCATTTTTTAAAAGATGGTACCAGCATTCTGACAATCCATATATGAAGCCAGAAAAACTTGGAAAGGAAGATGTCGAAAAAATAGTTGCCAGAATAATAAAAGAGATTGAAAAACGTGGCATAAGATTTGAAAGGATGGGACATGGCTGGACATGTCGCGCACTCGGTATTGAAGGCGAAGGATGGGACACAGAAAATGAGGGTCTTAAAAAGATAAGTCAGGAGAAACAAAAATACCTCGCAATGCTCAATGGGAAAAGGGAGTTCTTTAGAAATGTCCCCTTAAATACAAACCTGTGTTATTCAAATCCTGAGGTAAGATCAGCAATCACAGATGCAATAGTTGACTATGCTGAAAAACATCCTGAGGTTGATGCATTACATTTCTGGCTTGCAGATGGTTCAAATAATAATTGCGAATGTGAAAATTGCATAAAAACGAGGGTCTCTGATTTTTATGTTATGATGCTTAACGAACTTGACAAAAAATTGACCCTTCGTAATATTCCAACAAAAATAATCTTTCTGATTTATGTTGATTTATTATGGCCACCAGAGAGAGAAAAAATAGAAAATCAGGATAGATTTATTATTATGTTTGCTCCGATAACCAGAAGTTATTCCCATTCGTTTTCTGATACAAAACCAGAAGAAGGAATAAAACCCTATGTAAAGAATAAACTCGTGTTCCCGAAAAACGCAGCAGATAATATGCTCTATCTACAAAGGTGGCAGGAGAATTTTAAGGGTGATGGAGTTGACTTTGACTATCATATTATCTGGGCATGCTATTATGATTTAAATCACTTTACACTTGCGAAGGTCTTGCACAAGGACATCGGATATTTGAAAAAAATGAATCTTCACGGGTTTATCTCATGTCAGGTTCAGCGTGCATCATTCCCAACAAACTTATTAATGGATATCCTTTCAAGGACACTCTGGAATAGAAAAATATCGTTCAATGCAGTTGTAGAGGAAACCTTTGACAATGCGTTTGGAAAAAAGTACAGCCGTGATGTCGCAGAGTTTTTAAGAAAAATGTCTGATTTATGGAAACCATTTTTTGAACCTGTTTTTATTCCAAAAACAGATGAAAAAAGAATAAATCTCGGGCTCGATAACATTAAAAAAATGCAAGACATTTGCAAATCATTCAGGCCTCTCGTAAAAAAACAGGTAGCGTGTGAAAAAAATGCAGTTGGGTGGTCATGGAAATATCTTGATTATTATCTGGAACTTCTTGATTTGTTAATTCCAGCATACTCTGCCTATCTTCGTAGATCATCTGATTGCAGAGAAAAATTTGAACGCGCCTTTGACTTTGTAAAGAAAAACGAGAAAATCCTCCATCCCGCGCTTGATGTCTCTACATTCACAGGCGTCCTTCGGTGGAGAATAAACGAAGCAGAAGGAATTGTATGACACACAGAGAAAGAGTTGTTTCAACAGTTAAAGGCAAGCAGGTAGATAGGGTTCCTGCTGATTATTATGGAACGCCCGAGGCAACAAAGAAATATATTGACCAATTAAATCTGAGAAATGAATTTGAACTTATACAGTTTCTTGATACAGATGTAATACGAGCAGTTGCAGGGCCCGGAAAAGTAAAATTCAGTCGAGAAAACTCCTTTATGAAAAATGTTCAGACCATCCAGGAGGTCAGAAAATTATCACAGGACATACCCCCACTTGATGACCTTATTGATAATACACCAATCATTGAAATGAGAAAAGCGCACCCGGATTATGCAATAATGACATATGGGCCTGGGTCTATATTTCTTGGAGCAAATAGTTTTTTTGGCTATGAAACATCCCTTATGCATCATGCAACAAGGCCTGATTTAATAATGGAATTGATTAATTGCAGTGTTGAATATGCATTTGCAGTAATTGATAAGTTGTACAGAGACGTTGGAGATGCTGTTGATATTGTTTCGCTCGAAGATGACTTTGGAACCCAAACATCCCTTTATATAAGTTATGAAATGTTTCTAAAATTTTATAAACCCGCTTTCTCAAAAGTTATCTCACACTTAAAAAAATACGGCTATCTTGTGCAATTCCATTCCTGTGGTGCTGTGTTTCAACTTATAGATGATTTCATCGAGATGGGTGTTGATATTCTTGACCCTGTTCAGGTCTCTGCAAAAGGTATGGACATTGAAACACTCGCTATGAAATATAAAGATAAAATATGTTTTCACGGTGGAACTGACACACAAAAACTACTTCCGTACGGAACACCGGATGAAGTAAAAAAACAGGTGAGAAAAATTATATGCCTTTTTGAAGGAACAAGGATTTTTGTATGCCCATCACAGAACTTCTTACCAGATATCCCGATTGAAAATCTACTTGCAATGTATCAAACACCGAGAAATTTCTAATATGACAGAAAACGAAATCCAAGAAATCTTTAATGTCTATAATAGAATAAAACCAGAGATAGAAGAGAAAATCAGGTGGTTTACAAAAACAGGAATAGAATTAAACAGAACAAAAATCCTTAATGAAATATGCTTCTGTATCCTTACTCCTCAGTCAAGGGCAGAAGTATGCTGGAGATGCATCGAAGAATTAAATAAATCAAAAATACTTTATAGTGGGACAAAAAAACAGATTCAAAAATACCTGAAGGGTGTAAGGTTTTATAGAACAAAGGCAGAATCAATTATCATGGCGCGTTCTTCTCTACAAAAGGTTATAAACATCCTGAAAAAGGAAAAAGACCCACTCAAAATAAGACAATATCTTGTAAAGAACATAAGGGGATTTGGAATGAAGGAGGCAACTCATTTTTTAAGAAACATTGGTAAATCAGATAATCTTGCAATACTCGATAGACATATACTCAGGAAACTCCAAAGAATCAAGGTTATACAAGAAATTCCAACATCGGTTAGTGTTAAAAAATACCAGGAAATAGAAAAAAACATGCAGAGATTTGCAAACAGGATTCAAATACCTGTATCCCACCTTGATTTTATTTTCTGGTACCAGGAAACAGGGAGAATCTTCAAGTAAATCTGTCAAGAGTCAAGAGTTGACCCCGTATTCATTCCCAAACACCCGCAATCTTAAATCCACATTTTTTACATGCACCATTAACTATATTATTCTCGTCTATAATATAACCTTCCCTTATTATCAACGTATATCCGCATCGTGGACAAAAGGTATTTTCTCCCTCATCTCCAACAATATTTCCCGTATAGACATAACAAAAACCCGATTCTCTTGCTTTTCTCCTGAGTTCGCGAATTTTCTCAACAGATGTCGGGGTATGGTCAGACATTTTATATGTCGGGAAAAATCTTGAAAGGTGCCAGGGAATCTCAAACGAAATTTTTCCTAAGGATTCCATAAGCCAGTTAAAAACATCATAACCATCATTATACCCTGGAATAATAAGGGTTGTAATCTCAACCCAGATACCAAGTTCCTTCATTGTTTTGATATTATTTAATACTGGCGCCACATGAGCCCCACAAAGTTCATTATAAAACCTTTCATCTCCCTTTAAGTCAACATTTGCTGCATCAAGGTATGGCGCAATTTTTCGTAGTGCCTCATTGCTCATATATCCATTTGTCACAAAATTATTTCTCAGTCCTGCCTTTTTTGCAAGTATTGCACATTCATAGGCATACTCAAAAAAAACCGTTGGTTCTGTATATGTGTATGAAATGCTCTTACAGTTATACTTCTTTGCAAGCCGCACTATTTCAGCAGCACTTATACCAGTACCATACGGCTGGTAATCAGAGGGAACCTGGGATATCTCAAAATTCTGACAAAATTTACATTTGAAATTACATCCAGATGTTGAAATAGAAAAAGAAGTACTACCAGGAAGAAAATGAAAGAATGGTTTTTTCTCAATAGGATCTATATTTCTTGCAACTAGATTTTCATAAACAAGGGAATAGAGTTGTCCATCTTTGTTAATTCTTACCTTACATATTCCACGTTCACCATCTTCAATTATGCAGTAATGATTACAAAGCCGACACCTTACTTTTTTCCCTGATAATTTCTCTTGAAATAAAGCGAGATGCATTTAATCACTCCAGCCTATATGTAAGCATCATCGGCTGACCACTTCTTAAAATTTCAACAGTTGCAAGTTTTGACTGGCTTTTCAGGACACCGTTATAAACTGCATACGCCTTTCCTAAACTATCTATCAGCACACCATTTACCCTTCGTATTACATCACCTGCCTGAATACCAATACCAGAATCAGCAAGACCTTCAGGAACTCTATTTATCATAAAACCCTCAACCTTTCCATCTTGGATATGAGGAGTTACGCTCACAGAAGCAAGAAGATTTGGATCTGAACGAAACTTTTCAACAATATCATTAATCTTAAGGTCTCGGGGATGTTCTGGTACTGGGACACTGGCACCTATACCTGAAGCCCTCGATGGAATAGCAGAGGAATCCGAGGTTAATGCAGATGTAGAAGGAACAACCTTCACAGAGGTGTCTCTGACTGAAATCGCAGGAGAACCTGTCTGTGGTTTTTGAAGAGCCAAGGATACTTCTTTATCATCGTAAAGAAAAACTACTTCTGATTCATTAATCTTAAGTATCTTCGCATTTTCTATAACATCTCCTTCTTCGCAAAGTACCTCACACTTTCTGGAAATTATTTCTACAATCACCTTTGATTCACCATCAGGCGAATAGATTATACCTTTAAGTGTAAGAAGAGAGTCAACAGGAGGCAGAGATATTGGTTTTAAGATTGAGGTTACCTGTCTTTGAGGGGGTGGCGGAGTATCAGCAAAAATTCCTCTTTTTAGAATCTCGGAATGGTTTGTCTTTGCAAAGGAGGTTGAAAAAGAAACAAAGAATATCATAACAAAAATAGTAAACCCGATTTTCTCAAAAAACAATACAATATCAAACATCAAACTTCTGTGATGGTCTATTTTAGCATCAGAAAATTTTATTTTACCCTCTTTCACATCTACCTCCTACTTTAACCTCGCAAGAGATATCTAATGAAAACAAATCACATTTTTTGAGTTAGTATCCCTTGGTTAAAATATTATAGCACCATATCAACAAGCAATAAAATTAACTACTTCTTCCCTTACATTTTTTGCTTTGCATTTTGCAATTCAGATTTTCTTACATCCTTCAAAATCTCATTTAATATCCTATATCCGGCATTTCAAATCTCTCAAACTCTTGATTCTTACCCTATAATAAAATTGGATTTTGCAATACTTAACTAAATTGTTACTGAACGATGTTAAAAATGGATTTGTGGATAAATTAAGGAATTTTTAGAATATAAAAAAGAAAAATATAGATTGTATCAACAATCCGAACATCCTCTATTATTAATAATCCCTCATGCTGACTGCTGTTTCCACGAAAATCTTATAGTTTTCTATTACATAATCAGGCAATACTGCAGCAGTATTCGGAGATGATGTCGGACATAGGATAAATCCACCACCTGGCTTTCCTTGTTTGATTGTTTCAATTGTAAGGTCTCTTATTCCATCTGGCTTCATGGTGTAAAATGCGCCATCTTCAATTCCGCCATCAAGACACATCCTTCCCCTGCAAATTTCTTTTGCCTGTGCAAGTGTAATACTTCCAACAGGCGGTGGTTCAATTGGATTAAGGCAATCAAGCCCGATTTCAATGAATCCATTAATTACTGGCTTCATATCTCCATGACAGTGTATCCAGGTTAATTTTTTAGAATCATGAACAAGGTTGATAATTTTTCTATCATATTCCACAACAAATTCATAAAAATCCTTTACAGAAGCAAGTGGTGGAATACATAATTCAGGACCAACCCATCCGTACACATCGCCAATTTTATAGGAGAGGTAATGTTTTACAAGTTTTTCTAACTTATTAAAAGCCCTATCAATCATTTCCTTGAGTAATTCCCGTTCATCGTAAAGCCAGTATCCAAAAATTTCTGATCCCATTAATCTTTGAACCATATACATCGCTTCATCAATATTAACCATAAGCATTGCACGATTACCTGTTTTTTTCTCAAGTTCAAAGTAAGAATTAACCTCTGGAGTTTTTGCATCGGGTATAGAAAGCCATTTTTTTGCATCATCTACATCTTCAATAAAATATTTCTTCACACGGCCAGGTGCTCCTGTAAAGGGTGCACAAAAAACATTCTCAAGAGGACCTTTTGGAGTAAAAATAGTGGTGGTAATCTCTTTTAATCCTTTTTCTGGAAGAATTTTTTCTATTACTGAACTTTTATACGGTAATTCAGGACTTTCATTTTTTGATGGATACCAGTTTCTGATTATCTCAAGTTCGTATTTCTCAGTAATATCATAAAGAACATCCCAGTCCTGCCTGTCAGGAAACATTGGATCCACACCCCATAATCTTATAGGCATCCTGTCAAATTCCTGATTCTTGAAAACCCTGATTAACCGTTCCTTCGATGTCATATTATCTTACAGGAGAATATAAAAATAATCTTCCGAGAAAACCATCTGTTGCCTGTGCTGGGCTTAAACCAGTGCTTACACATACAGCAATTGTATTTTTCTGTCCATATTTAATAAAATTCGTGATATCCATATCAATAGGCGCAGGACTTATATATGCTTCGAGGTATTGCCTGTGCCCGACATACTTCCCGTTTACCCATACCCATGCCTCACAGGTAACAAAAGGTGAATAAAGTTCTATGGGTTTACCTTTGAATTTTGAAGGTACGTCCAGTTCAAAAACATACCACATTTTTCCGAGATATGGCATACCATCAGAGGACATATATCCCTGTGCATAAAAAGGAATTGTGGTATCAATCGTTCCCCATTTACTCCTGTCAAAATCAGGTGCATGCCAGTTAAAATGCTTACCAAGACCTGCTTTATCAAGAGAAAATTTAACACTTTTCGGGGATGTTGCAATAAGTATTCCTGTTTCTCCATTTGTCATTCCATTCAATTGTTGATACAGTTTTTTTCTCTTTAAAATACCAAAATAAGAATCGCCTGAATAATATCTTTCTCTTGCAGTAAGAGCAGGTGGCATCGCAAGAAATGGGTTTATTTTGTTCAGAGCAAGACGACACTCAATCATCTTATCAGCATATTTTTCTGCATCAGCCCACCTTGCATCAAACTCTGCACCCTTCATTGACATATATGCCTTTAAGTGTTCGAGAGTTAATCTGTCAACTAAAACATTTCTTTTGATAATATCTGTGTCTGCAAGTTTTTCTGCCTCTGAAATACATAATTCAAGTTTATTGAGAAGATCTTTTGTATAAACAAAAGGAAGTATTCTGTCTTCGTGTCCGAGGAAAGGTGTGTCAAGAAGGCAATCTTCAATGGATTCCCAGAAATTCCGGGCTGGCTTTGCTGCTGGGCCATACCAGTTTTTATAAAAATCATTCAGAATTGCATTAACATCAGCATCAGGATTCCACATTAATTGAGCACGGACATATCTTGTCGCAATGCCTTCTTCAAAATATGGTAGCCGAGTTTCATTTATAAACCCAATAAGTCCCCATTTTTTGAAAAGCGGGTAATTAATAGACATTTTCTTAACCTGTGGAACAGGAGTAAGGCCTGTAACAAGCATTGTTTCATTATATTCATAAATAAAAACCCTCTTGTTTAGTTCGCACCACTTCTTAAGTTGTGCTCCCATCACCTGACCTTGCCATGATTTTGCACTTGTAACAGGTTTAAGTGTATCTGCCCAGATAAAGGCAGTCATCACGCCTAAATTCGGATGAAGTGTTATGCCCTCTGGTGGCAATGAGCGATTAGCATAACCGTTAGTGGTAATAATAGCATCAGGATAAACCTTTACCACTTCTTCTGTAACCTTATTCACAAAATTAAACCACTCCTCACTTATTGAAAGTTCTGTTACAACTCCTTCCCTTCCATAAACATCAATAAAACCCTGATTCATCTTCATTGTCTCAGGAGTATGATCCATTGGCAATCCATCATCAGGCGCAAAACCTACGGAATTGATTCTTTCGCCTTTTTTCTCTGAATCCTTAAATTCCTGTATTATATTGTCAGCAACAATTTTTATTGTTTCTTGATTTGAAAGATTTGCCATATAGGGATTTACACTTCCATCAAAATTTCTACCAAAAAGTTCTGGCCTTGTATCCTTTAGTTTTGAATCCGGAAGGTATTTTCTTAGCCTTCCATCGCCAGGAATACAGATAATATCTCTATCATAGATATCCATTTTATTCCTGATTTTCCAGAGCGCGTGCAAATCTGCCATATTAGGAGGTTCATTACACCACCACGACCTTACCTTAAAAGCAGGTCTATCAGTAAAATTCATCTGGCCAATATCAATATCTGATTTTTTTGGAACAATCTCTCCAGAATCACCAGGAAGCATCCATCTTACACCCAGCATCTTAAGAAATTCAGCAACTGCATAATAGGTTCCCATATATGGACCTTCATCATTCCCTGCAAGCACAAGAACATTATCCCGACAAAATACTGTATACCCTGCTTCGTTTCGTTCAGAAGTAAGCCCTGAGGGAATTTTTAGTCCTTTAATCTTCTGAGTGGCTTTGCTCGCGCCAACGCATATAATATTGTCTGAAACATCAACATCATCAGGAATTATTTCAACCCTAACACCTGTAATTTTCTCGAGATATTCCTGTAAATCAGTTGCAGCAAGTTTAATCTTTTGTTCAGGTTTAAGTTTTGCATATCTTGATAACTTGAAATCCTTTACAACAAAGGCATCTTTGTTTATTACAATCTTTGACACGGGCTTTCCGCCTTTTACGACGCTGAACCCACTGACAAAAAAATTCCCCAACAAAAGAAAAAATATTACAAATCCAACCCTTATAAACTTCATATTTCCTCCTGGTTTGTTAGGTATTATAATTTACCAAAGTTTAATGTCAAATCAAGTGTTGTTAGAGACAACAATATTTTGAATTTTCCAATCCTTCAGGTTATAATAAATTAAATAATCAGGATTAAAATAAAGCAATAAAAATCTGTGAGAAATAGACAAATTCTTTCAGGTAGAAGATGGTAAGTTGAAAAAACAAAACCAGAAAGGATATACCTCAGTAAAACGCGGCAAGATAAAAAGAAAGAACCAATATAAGATTTGAACTAAAGATTTATCCAGTAGTTTATATCTGCACATAAGCATAACAGGAATCCAGTAAAGATTTAACAAAAGGAGGAAAACATAAAATGGTCACTGAGAGAAAATTTATGGTTGATGTTGGAATGAAGAACCTTCCATTTCCAATGAGAGTCCCTTCAAAAATGAATTCGAGAGGACAGGAAACTGTGTCACAAATTTCTATAGTTGCTCGAATAATGCAGGAATTTGAAGCTCGATGGATCGATAAGTTTATTGAGATTATCCATCGTCACAGAGACGAAATTGGAACCATAGCACTAAAAAACAATATAAGAGAGTATCTTAAAGAGTTAAACGCGACCTCTGTAAAAATAGACATCCGCTACCCATTTTTTGTTGAAAAAACAACTCCTGTGTCAAAAGAAAAATGTATAGTCCAGTATGTATGTACCTATTCAGTCAAAGCCACATCAATTGATGAGAAACCCAGAAATATGTTTACCGTTGAAATTCCTGTTATCACAACCTATCCTGGTTCATCTCCTGAAACTCCTGGTGGACTTTTTGGCCAGCTTAGCGTCATTGAAATAGAAATAGAATCAGGAAAAGATATCTTTCCTGAAGAAATTGTCGAAATAGCAGACCGCAACGCACTGGCACCGATTTATTCTTTTTTAACCCCGGACGACCAGTTGTCCATAATAAAGAAGATTCATAGCGAAGTAAGAACCAGTGTGGCAACAACTGATGGAATTAAGGAAGAACTCGCGCGAGATAACTCAATTGATTGGTATAGAGTGAAAACATCTAATTTTGGTATGCTTCATTCATATAGCACAGTTATTTCAACAGAAAAAAATATGTGGGTTCCTTTCAGTACATATACTGACGAACCATAAATTTTAAGAATAGTTAATCTGAATTCCTTGAAAAAATTTTTGATGATGGTAAAATAGTGCCAATTCTTTTTTTAATAAACACATGGAGGCGAAATGTATTTTAATTTAGTTATTCTGGTTAGTGTTGCAAGTATTGTAATCGCTTTTTTGTTTGCTCTTGACATCTTAAGAAAGGACTCTGGCAATGAAAAGATGCAGGAAATTTCAAATGCAATTAAAGAAGGAGCAAATGCATTTCTTAAACGGCAGTACACCACAATTGCTATCTTATCGATTGCTCTTGCTCTAATAATCTTTTTAATATACGCACTCAGCGGTAAATTCTCTTATGGCTGGCATACATCGCTCGCCTTTATCCTTGGTGCGCTTTGTTCCTCAATATCAGGATTTGTAGGTATGTACATATCTGTTAGATCAAATGTTAGAACCGCTGCTGCAGCAGGAAGAAGCATGAATGAGGCAGTTGTAATCTCATTACGAGGAGGCGCTGTATCAGGAATTCTTGTTGTTGCTCTTTCTCTTCTTGGTGTGGCGGGAATATTTTTACTTTATGGTGGCACCTCAGATCCAGTTCAGGTTCCCCTTCTTATAGTTGGATTTGGTTTTGGAGCATCTTTTGTCGCGCTTTTCGCACAACTCGGCGGAGGAATATATACAAAAGCCGCTGATGTGGGCGCAGATCTTGTGGGTAAGGTAGAGGCAGGCATCCCAGAGGATGACCCGAGAAACCCTGCAGTAATCGCAGACCTTGTTGGAGATAATGTCGGCGACTGCGCAGGTCGTGGAGCTGATCTTTTTGAGTCAACCGCCGCAGAAAACATTGGTGCAATGATTCTTGGAATTGCTCTTTATCCAATATTTGGCATATACGGAATTATATTCCCTCTTGTTGCCCGTGCATTTGGACTTATTGCCTCAATTATCGGGGTCATGTGTGTGCGAGTAAGCGAAACAGAAGATCCAATGGCAGGGTTAAATCGTGGGTACTTAATAACCACTATACTTGCAGCAATAGGTTTCTGGGTTTCAACAAAACTTTTATTAACAGATTATCATACATATTTCTTTCTTGCCGGACTGGTTGGAATATTAACGAGTTTTGCTTTTGTTTCAATCACTCAATACTACACTGAGTACAGATATAGACCCGTAAAAGAGATTGCACGCGCGTCAGAAACAGGACCAGCAACAAACATTATCGCTGGTTTTTCTGTTGGTCTCGAATGCACGGGACTGCCTGTTCTTGTAATATCAGTTGCTCTTTTGCTTGCATATTATCTTGGAAAAGCAACAGGACTTTCTGCTGGTGGACTTTATGGTACTGCTGTTGCAACAATGGGAATGCTTTCAACATGCGCATATATCCTGGCTATGGACACATTTGGACCAATTACTGATAACGCAGGTGGAATCGTTGAAATGTCGGGTGCAAGTGAGAACATAAGAAAAAGAACTGACCGCCTTGATGCAATCGGAAACACAACAAAAGCATTAACAAAGGGATATGCTGTTGGTTCTGCTGCCCTCGCTGCGTTTTTACTTTTTTCTGCCTATCTTGAGGATGTGCATTTAAGTTCAGTTGATCTGGCAAAACCAGTTGTTTTTATTGGTGGAATGCTTGGTGCAGTACTTGTTTTTATATTTTCTTCGTTTGCTATCAGAGCAGTTGGCAACGCTGCTTACTACATTATAAATAATGTCCGAAAACAATTTAAGGAAAAACCAGGTATTCTGCAAGGCAAGGAAAAACCTGACTATGCCCAGGCAGTTGATATATGCACGAGGGGCGCATTAAAAGAAATGATTCTACCTGGTTTGACAGCGGTTATAGTTCCATTACTTGTTGGACTTTTCCTCGGACCAGAAGCAGTGGGAGCAACACTTATGGTTGGAACAATTGCTGGTATTATCCTTGCGCTTGTTTTGAACAATGGGGGAGGCGCCTGGGACAATGCAAAAAAATATATTGAGGCAGGCGCGTATGGAGGAAAGGGGTCAGATACTCATAAAGCAGCAGTTGTTGGAGATACAGTCGGAGATCCTTTTAAGGACACCGCTGGTCCGTCTCTACACGTACTTGTAAAACTTCTTTCAACATTAACACTTGTGTTTGCTCCATTGTTTCTTATTCTTCATGCTGTAAAGTAATTTCAATCGAGTTTTTATGGCAGAGACGCCGTATAAAGAAAAGGAATACGGGGTAGGCATTGCTGGGTATGGTTTTATAGGAAAGGTTCATGCCTATGCATATAAAACAATTCCATTTTATTATGATGACCTTCCAGCGAAGATAAAACTTATTGGTGTTTCGGCACACTCAGAAGAATCAAGAAAAAAAGCAATTAAACAGGCAGGTTTCGAGTTTGCAACATCTGACTATATGGAACTTGTTAAGAATAAAAGTATTTGTATTATCAATTGCTGCCTTCCCAATAATCTTCATTATGAACTTGTTAAGGCCGCTATCCTCGAAGGAAAACATGTATATTGTGATAAACCCCTTGCTATTAATACTGAACAGGCAGAAAACCTTACAAATCTTGCAGAAAATTCAAATGTTAAAACACAGATTGTCTTTCAATTAAGATTCTTTCCTGCAGTTATAAGAGCAAAACAGATTATTGATAATGGATTTCTTGGAAAAATCAATTTTTTTAGATTTCTTTATCTTCACTCATCCTGTGTAAAGCAATCATCAAAACCATATAGCTGGAAGGCAGAATTTGAAAAGGTTGGCGGAGGAGTTCTTGTTGACCTGGGTTCACATATAATAGACCTTGCAAGATATCTTGTTGGTGAGTTTAAATCAGTTTACGCAGAAGTAAGAAACTTTACGTCCCCGGATAAAAGAACAGATGACCTGGCTCTTATTAATGCTGAGATAGTTTCTGGAGCAACAGGAATCCTCGAGGCATCAAAGATTGCCACTGGCACAAATGATGAGGTAAGATTCGAAATATACGGATCTGAAGGCGCTGTTGCATTTAATTCAATGGAACCAAACTGGTTATGGGCATATAGCATGAAAGATCCTGATAACCCTGTTGGTGGATTCAGGGGATATAAAAAAATAGAAACAGTCCAAAAATATCCAGATGCAACAGGAATTCCACTTCAAAAATTCAGTATCGGCTGGATAAGAACACATGTAGCATGTTTACACTCATTTCTTCATTCTGTAATGTATAATGAAACACCCCAGCCATCATTTAAAGATGGTCTGGCTGTTCAAAAAATAATAGAGGCAGCATATAACTCTGCAAGAGATCAAACACGCGTGGAATTATAAACATAAATGGACAAAATATTTAATCAAAAAGACAGGGATGCAATTAAAACCATTCGCATAGCAAAAAGGTTTCTACAACAAAAAAAAGAGAAGCAACTCCTCGAAATTATCGGCAAAGAAATTAATGCGATACCAGATGCATCCTATATTGAAAAGAAATGGTTTCAAAAATCATATATAATCGGAAATCAAAAGGATGATTTTCTTACTGGTAAAGGTGTTTTCTATATAACAGAAGGAAGAAAACTTTTCCTCGATGCTACAGCAGGGCATTATCAAATGACATTCGGATATAATCACCCGTTTTTGATGAAAAAACTTAATGAGGCATTGGAAATGGGTGTTCCTTGGGATTGCCACAGTAATATCCCTGGATTTTTTGTAAAGAAACTATCAGAAAAGATTATACAGATATGCAATCCTGAAAGTACACTTTACCAGGTCCAGAAAAACGAAAACTCACTTAATACAGTACTTCTCGGGATTGCAACTGGTTCGGTTGCCTGTTCATCAGCAATGAAAATTGCCTTGAATTATTTCAAGAAAAATAAAGGCAAACAAAAAAAAGTTGTTCTAATTTCTCTTAATGGAAATTACCACGGCACTGATTTTTTGATGCAACGATTGCGTGGAATGTGGCAATGGATTTTTTCAGAAAACCTTGTTTTTGAAACTATTGAACCAAATGATATTAAAATGATGAGAGACGTTTTTAAGAAGCATGGAGAAAATATTGCGGGTTTCTTTTTTGAACCAGTGATGATGAATAGAGAAGCAATACTTCTTAATAAGGATTTTGTCTGTGAGGCAAGAAAACTTACTGAACTGGTTGATGCACTTTTAATCGTTGATGAGATTCAAACAGGACTCTGGTACCCTGAAATTTTTATGTATAAACAATTCGGCATAACACCTGATATTGTAATACTCGGCAAAGGACTAACCGCTGGATTCCATCCACTTTCATGCATTGTTTATAAAAGAAAACTCGACTCCCTCGAACAATATGATGCAATAAGTACAAATGGAAATGCACCACTACCATCATTTATGGCACTATGCTGTCTGTATCTTGTGCAAAAAAATGCTGAAAAAATAAAAAAAATAGCCAACTACTATGATGAATCATTAAAACAACTTGTTCTCGAATTTCCTAAAATTATCATCTCAAAACAGGGGAAGGGATTTTTATCTGGTATTAAATTCAAAAATCAGAAAATAGCCCTTGAATTTCACAGAAAATGCCTGGAAAGAGGAATATGGTTAAGGGTTCACGCCTATCATGAGGGACATTCAACTGCTTTAACAAAGTTCGCACTTGTTGTTTCAAAAGATGTGATAGATTTCGCAATAAATGAATTTAGAGAAATACTTAAAAAGATATAGCCAAACTTCGCATCCATAGCAGTATAATTAGTCGTCGAGAGAAATCCTGTATCTGTAATAACCTGCATTTTTCCAATTCTTCTGGTCTCTTTCGCCAAACCTTGTAAGAAAAACAACAATGTCTCCATTTTCATTGTCCTGATAAAACCTGAAATTTGAAAGTTGAAGAGTTTCTGGTTCATCAGGCGCCTTTGTGTCAATTATGGAAATTGTTGAGTGTTTCATACAGAATGGATCTTCATTAACCTCTACTATCACAAGCGGATATCTTGGCCAGTTGCCGTTTGCTCTTTTACCTGCAATACAAAGATTACCTATCCAGTAAAGTTTGCCATTTATTTTTGATCTGAAAATGGCTGATCCTGTTGAACTGGATTCATAAATCGTGCCGTCATCACATACAAATGGCTCTGGGTCTGTCCAGGAAATACCTCCATTTTTTGAAAAACATACCCATTTATATCCTGGTTTTTCTGGAAACATACTATTATCCCCTCTGCAGACCATTACGAGATTTCCATTTTTTAGTTTCGCCACAGTATTTTCACCGATTCCACGGGAACTTTTCTCGAGGTCTATCAAGGCAGGTCTACCAAAAATAAACTCCACATTATTTCTATCTCTCAAATACATTAATATTGAAAGAGATTGGTTTGCAGGAGCCCAGCAACCTTTATAATGAATAATTGTCCGGTTACAGTCAACAAACCGTGTGATAGCAGGGACTAAAATTGTGTTTCTTTCTATCTGAACAGGAAAACAAAAACTTATAAAAAGATCACCAGGTAAATCAGATTTTATTTCTTTTTCTCCAAGCCAGGTTTTTGTTTCTAAATCAAAAATATCATATACAACATAAGATGGTCCATCTACCTCAATTTTATTTTCTACATATGTTCTTTTTGCGGCAAATGTAAACAGTTTTTTCCTTTCCTTATCAAAAAAACATGCGTTTTCAGCATACCGTATATGTTTCCCGGCCTGTTGATATTTTTTGAGTTTTAACACTGGTTCTGTCCATGTTTTTCCGTTATCATAACTAAAACAATCACAAAAATCATCATAACCATCAGAAAAATCTAATCTACCGTATCTATGAATGAGAAATGGTTGTTTGTCGTCAATATAACTGATAAACCCGGGGAAAACAGACCTGCCTTTTTCATCAATATCCTTAAAAAGATCTCTTTTAACATTCATATTCACCCCATCTTTATAAAGGTGTTCTGAAAACTCTATTTTTTTATTTTTTCTCTGATGTAATCCCAATCATTTCAAGAAAAGCATCAGTTAAAATCTGAATACCATCGCCTGATGGAAGATTTTTGTAAATACCCTTAGTATCCGAAAAGAATCTTTCCCAGTCAGTAATTTTTGTATAAACATCGTACAGATTAAAACAGCCAATATTTCTTTTCTTACAAAGGTTAACTGTGGCATCAGCATATGGCTTGAACATTTCGGAAATTGGCGCAGACGGAAATGGGGTTGCACATATTATATTATTTGTATGTTTTGATAGACAGTAAACAATACCATCAAGACAGGTTGTCCATTCATCAACAGGAGTTCTACTTAAAATACTGTTTACTGATGGGAAAAGCACAATAGTATCGGCGTTTATATTTTCAGATATATTTTTAATCCAAAAAAGATTTGAAAGTGCATGGTATGTCTCTTTAGATTCTGGATATTTCAACCATCTTAAGTCAACATCAGGTAGATTCTTTTTTATAATTTCGATAAAACCATCAGGGATATCCCCAATAAACAGGTATATTTCTTTTTCGGTATTACTTTTACTATTATTTAAAGAAAATTTATATTCTGGAATTGATACAATAATCGTATCACCATTTTCATTCTTTATGTACGGACCCTGAAGAATCTTGGTTTCAACATCATCAATAGACGAAAGTATCACTTTTTTTGAATCAATTATTGTTTCTCCTACCCTGGTCTCTATACTGTGCATACTCTTATTTTCAGATGGCTTAAAAAAAAGATCCATCATCACAGAATTGTCTTTGCCTGGAAGAATTTTTACATGTTGTATCTGATTATCTGTTAAGATATCAACAGGAACAACACTATACATAAGTGAACTTATCTGAACAGGAATAAAAACAATCTGTCCGGTATTAACCACATTTCTGTGCGGCATTATCCTGGTAATAAGATTAATACTTTCTGGTGTTTTATCTGGTAAAACAATGGTCTCTGAAAATGTTTCTGACTGCTTATTCTCTGTATTAAAACAAATAAGTTTTGCATAAATAGATGGTTTTTTTTCTATTTGTGTAAAAATATTACTTCCTGTGTATTTTTTTCCATTTATCTGCCATTGATATGTGCTTATTCCTCGAGAAGCAGAAGCATTAAAATTTACAATATTAAATGTTTTATCGGAAAATGTAAATGGACCAAAGATATCATAATCAAAAAATGCAGATATTTTTTTTCCTTCTTTTCTCCATTCAATAACTTTTGTCTCGAGAACTGGACTACCAATTGTTGTATAATCCCAGTAAACTCTTCCACCAGCATTATAAAAACCAATACCGGTAATCTCAATATCCTTACCAATTCTTTCTGTTGGTATAACCAACCTTACCCATTTTTCTGCTTCTGGTATTTGCCCCATAGAAATTTTTCTGAGATTTTTCCATTTAATGACATCTAGACCCCATGAAAAATAACAGGACGGCTTCCCCTTTGCTTGAACCTCAATCATAATCTCAGAAGGCGCCTCGTCTCCTTTAATAAAAATACTTTGATAAAGAATATCAGATGACTTAATTTTTTCTCCGGGAACAATAGATGTATAGTGTGAATTAATCTTGCTTGAGATTCGGCCTGTATGTGAGAACCTTCCCGAAAGAGATGGTTTTGTTGTCCAGAACCAAAAACCAGAGGTTCTCGCAGATGGATTCAGATAATCATCTATCAGCACCTTTCCATCCTGTATTTGGTTTGCAAGAGAAGTATCCTGACTTCTTTCCTCAGAGAGATAATACACATAGTAAATATCACTCTTATTCGTTTTGAAATATACAGAACATCTGGTCTGCTTATCCTTTGCTGGGAAGTAAACCGACTGCACCTTAAGACCATCTTTATCTGTTACAAATATATATCCATTTCGAGGAAAGGGAAGTTCTGCCCTTGCAATGGGTTGAATCTGTTTTAGTTGCTTTTCTTTAATCTCCACCTTTGCTCGAATCTCATAGCAAATTCCCATTGTTCGAGATAAGCAGAAAAAAATCATTAATACAGGTATTATTATTTTTCTCATTGTTTTTTTTCTATTTTTATAGCAATATCCTTTAGGAAAGGAGGAACTATAATATTATTATCGCCAGAATTACATTCTCTTTCGAAACCAGAAATCTTTTTACCTTTATATGTATCCCAGAACTCAATGTTATAAGTCCCTGGTTCAATAATCTGAAAAATAAGTTTAACGTCATCGATGATTGTTTCAACATCAACTGGTCTTGGTGAATTAAAGATTCTCGAGTCATAAATCCATAGGTACGCAGAGTTTTTATTTTGCATTCCAATAACACCAACAATATTTGATTTACCATTCTCCGAAGAAATCTCAGCAGTCGAAATTTGAAAATTCTTTCCCCGCCTATCAATGCCATCAAGAAAATTTGCAACAGCCCTGTAATGGTAGTAAAGATCCTTTTTGTCTATGAATGGCCACCACCAGAATAACCCTGTTCCGAGCATTGGCGATAGAGATGATGTCCAGATTCCTCCATGAAGATTATTTTCAAGTTCTCTGCTGTTTTTTCCAACACCGAATTCATGAACCATCATCGGTTTCTTAAATGGCTTTCTTTTGAAATAGTACTGCTTCATTGTATCAACAATTGTCTGACTGTATGTATTGCTAACAAGGGTTTCAAGTGGCTTCGCCACCCACACCATAGGATCTGCATTAGGTCTGCAAATATGGCTTGTAATCAGATGTTTCCATGGATCCATTTCTTTTAGAAGCGGAATGATTCTTTCGTGCCAGGACCTGACATTCTTCGAATCATAGTATCCTGTAAGGTCAACCTCATTCCACATCTCCCAGAATGCGATTGATGTTGAATATCCCCATCTTGCAACTATATATCTGAGACGTTTCAGAAACCATTTTTCTGCCTCGCTGCTATAAAAAAACTCATCCGGAGAACTTAAAAATCCACCATTAATAACATTATATGGATTATCCCACCACTCAGCATCCGGCCTGATGCTGTATTGCCCATGATTTATCAGTGTTAAAACAATATAAATAGAATTTTCTTTTGCTATATCGAGTACATAGTCAAGCTTCCACGAATTTTCAAGACTATAGCGACCTATACCTTCATAATGCTGGGCATATGCTGGCGTCCATTCAATTCCAACCCACCACGCTGCCATCCACATCCTTATGTAATTTTCTCTGTTTTCATGCATCTTCTTAAAATACCCATCATAAGCAAATGTTCCTTTTCCTCTGTCAGGTGTAAAATCATAGTTGTATGCCTGTCTTTGATCATCAGGTGAACGAATTACATGCCCGATTGGATAAAAAAATTCTTTGTTTGAAAAAGATAAACAGGAAGGATCATCCTTATCCCATTGAATAAAACCAGGAGATTTTCCACTTATACAGGTAAACTTATCTCCAGAAAAAACAACCTTTTCACCCTTATGATTTATACTTATCTCATATTTATATTGTCCAATTTCTTCTGGCGCAAATCTTATACACCACAGGTGTTTCCCATATTCATATAACTCTTCTCCTTCATCTTCAATACACCTTAAAAAATTCCTGTAGAAAAACCCTGGCACAGAGATTATTTTTCCAGAAGGAGAATAAAAAATCCCATTAATATCAATCTCTTCATGGTCAAATGGGTTATCAAAAATAATGGGAAGTTCAAATGATATTTCAAATTTTTCATACTGTGCAACTGTCTCGGTACCTGTATTGAAATTGAGCAATGAAATTTGTTTCTGTCCATTGTACAATTCTACCTCGAATCTATCCAGATAAATACTACCAGAGAATGGTTTGTAGAAGAAAAATTTTATCCCGAATTCCCGAATATTCCTTTTTGTATAGCCGTCCCATGCAGCAAAACCAGTAGATGGCTGCCAGATAGAACTTGTATCAGAAATATCAACGGTAATTCTTTTTTTCTCATTAAGATTAATGGAAAAAAGAGATGTCTGAAACCATGTCCAGTCCTTGTCCTTAATATAGCATATAAATGAAACATAATTTACCTCTTTTGATGGAATAATAACATCAAAGGACATTGAATCATATTCCAGCCAGTTGAAATCGCCCTGAACTCTTATCCATGATTCCTTCATACCATTGACATCTATTGAAAGGGATTTTGACCCACTGGAAACAAAATTGTTTGACAAATGCATCTGTTGTTCATCAAAAATGCTTTCCCAGTTTTGAAAATCTTTTTCAAAATCAAAAACAATAGCAGCACCTGCGCATATTGCATAAAAAAATAAGATTGTCAGTGAAAAATTAAAGATCAATCTTTTCATCAATCTCATAGATGGTTTCACTCCTCCGAAGAACAGAGCGCACTTTTATTTCCTCGTTAAATAAAATATTAAATGATGTTCTCTGTGTATCCAGGGAAAATTCTGAAACAATAGAATCCACCATTGATTCAGAAACTGTTTCTTCACTGATTTTTATCTTTGGATAGTACGCAAGAACATCAGAATTTGGCTTGAAATTTATTTTTATCTCAAATGTATCTGTTGATGGATAAAAAGCCATTGTACCACCGGGTACTGAATCAGAAGATTCAGGAAAAACAGAAATAAATCTTCCTGCCCTTCCAGAAAAATAAACCTCAACCTTCATACCTTGTTTTAGACCTTTAAACATTGTTGTAGAAATCCCTGTTTCGCTCTCAATAGCACAATCACGAACAACCCTTATATTTTCTGTTTTCAAATCCTGCCATGGAAAGATTAACGAAACGCCCCCTGGCTTCCTCCAGCAATCCGGCATAAATGGAACTGTTTTCCTTAGAGAAAACACATAACTCCCGTTTTCTTTGAATATTAATGCATGTGGTTCAGTAAAAGATATTTCAGTATTTGACAAACAGTTAATTGTGCAGGTAATTGTTTTTCTGTCTTTAGAAAAAGGAACAATATCAATGGTTTCACTCTCCTGGAAAAGCACAGGGTCATCCTTTGTTATAGAAATAAAATTTGTGTAATAATACTGCTTCTGATTGATGTCAAGTACCACAAAACTAACGGTTGTTTCAAATGTGATATCTTCTTTTAGATATTGACGAAAACCCTTCAAAATATCCTCTGCCTGTCGTTTTAACCCAGAATTTTTTGTGGTTGATATAATCCCGGTTAAAACCCTGACACCTTCATCAAAATAATTCGCCTGAATCAGCAGTTGCCCTGCCTGAAATTTTGCATATTCCCCAATATTTTCGCCTGAAAGAAAATCTTTGAGTAAGATAAAACCTTGTTCGTTTTCTCCAAGGTTTATCAAACATTTTGCCAGTTGCGGAATAAAATTTTTCTGGTTATATTTTTTTACAAGAATTTCATAGAGATCCTTGCCATTCTTATAATCACGAAGAACATCAACATAAAGGGATGCCTCTCTTCTTATAATGTCTGCAACTGCTGCGTCATCTGGGTATTTTTTTCTAAACTCCTCAAAAATTCCTATCTTTTCTGTTGCTGTTTTATCGTTTTCGGGTATACCAAGAAACTTCAAATCAACAATCCTTCCAAATAATTTTCTAAGTGATACAAGTTCAGGATTCTCATCAATAAGTTTAGCAAGAGAAGGAGCAAATGTTTCCCTGATAAGTTTCGCATTTTCAGGATTATTCCTTCCGAGGTTTGAAAGTGTATCGAGCATTGAAACCACTGAATAATGGTCAGGATAAGCAATTATAAAACTGTAAAACAATAAAGGATCCTTATTAACCTTGCTGGAAAGTTTATCAACCATCCTAGAAGAAATGGTTCCTTTAGAGCCAACACTATCTTCAATATTTTTCATTCTTGAAAAGGCATTGTTATAATTATGTTTTTTTATATCGTTTGCAGCAAGAATAAAGTTATAAGAAATAGAATCTTGTTCTGACTTTTTCGCATAGTCCTCAAATTTTTCTTCGTCCCATATAAGGTCAACAAGTGCCAGAAGATTATCAACCTTTGATGTCCATGATTTCCATGCAATCGCAGCCATAAGATAATACTCTGCTGCTTCTTCTTTTTTTCCTTCGGATTTATAGCATGACGCAATCCTTTGCATAAATATAACATCATTTGGTCTATATTCAAGAACTTTTTTGTATAATTGTATGGCTCCTGCATAATCCTTATCTGTCATTTTCTGGTTTCCTATTTCCCCATACAGATTTGCAAGAATACTTTTGCAAAAACTTTCAATCTGCTGAGTATCCTTTCCTGTCTTTAACTTTTCAAGAAAAGAATCTCCAAATTCCATGATTGAAGAATAATCCTTCTCTGCTTTATAGATAGAGACAATCTCTTGAAAACCAGACCTGATTAATCCAACATTCTTTGAGTAATCTGCCTTATTAAGATATAACTTAAGAAACTGAATTGCCTCAGGATTCTTTGTGAGTTTTGAGTACGACATTCCAAGGTAATAATAAAACTCTGGTATATCTGCGCCTTCCTTAATTGCCTTTGTTGCGAGGTCAACCACAGCAGAAAAATCACCCTTGTTGAATAATTTACTAACATCATTTACTGTAATTTTTTCCTGGGTATGTATGGTTTTAGACAATAAAAAAACCAGAAGAAATACATATAAAATTTTTTTACTCATTTTTCCATTCATATCCAAAAATCTCAGATTTGTTTAGTTCAACCCTTAAACTTAAGGGAAGATCAACTGGTATATCAGAAATTTTTTTATTCTTAAACCTCACAGGAGCACTTACGCTATCAGTGGTGATAGGAACACAGTCATCAAAAGAAAACCCATTCAAACTATCTGATTTTCTTATTGCGCCGTGATAAGGACCTTGTTTTTCTGCAATGGCAATCCTTATGCTTGCATCAGAACTTCTGCAGATGCAGTTTATATAAAGAACACTGCCATATCTTTTTTCAGCATCAACATCAAAATATCCTTTATATGTTGATGCAAGAGAAGCAAATCTATCTTTTTTTATTTTTGCCATCATAACCCTTGCAGTATCCCTGTGATCCGAAAGGGGAATATCTTTTTTTAAGGAAAAATCAGGATTTATTGACCAACCATGGTCATACCTTGAACCACCATAGTAAAGGAATAACTCATCATTGTGTTCAACAAATGTACTTGATGGAACCATGAATCCTGCATCCCATTCAGAAGGATTTCCTGTGGTAAGCCATATAGGTCTTCCATGTGGGTGCCTCCAGATTATTCCATCGTGTGAAAAACCAAGACGAAAATAACAGAGACCATTCGGGTTTTGAGCAAAACATTGTCTTAAATGAGGCCAAACAATAAAAATATCCTCAACAGAAATAAGAGATTCCCCGCATCTATAAACACCCACTCCATAATACTCAGATATCAGTCCACCCTGTTGTCTGGCAATTATGTCATCATAATCATCAGGCACAAAACACTCATGCCACTTTCTAACACCATCGTATCCTTCCCAGTGGATACCATCCTCGCTCTGTACAACAATTGCAGATCTCCTCGAGATTATACCGTGCATTGCTCCAACCTTATTATAAAGCAGATATCTGTTTGTCTCTTTATCTGCATAAAGACATGCCCAGTCACCATGTGAGAAAAGTTTTGTTACCATATTCCAGTGCAGACCATCATCAGATGCATAGATATAGGTACCAGATGGATCATCTATTTTGTTTTTAGGAATATCTGTTACATCAGGGACAAGACCCACACCATACCTGATTAAAGCCATAAGATATTTTGAATTGGTCCCGGGAAGACCGTGGACAACTCCCATACAACAACCAGGCAAGGTCAAAAGATTATTGCCAGGATACCTGTTTTGTCCGGTGATTTTGAGGTCTGGCTTGTGCCAGTTGATTCCATCTTCACTCTCGGCATAGCACACAAATGGCAAATCTGGGTTTACATCATAAGATGGTGTTTCTGGTTGTCCCCAGTACCACATTTTAAAAAGGTCTTTCTCTTTTAAAACAGTACCCCATATCGTGGTAAATCCACTATCCCAGGTACCAGAGGGCCCTGGTTCAAGACCTCTGATAGGTACCTTATCAGCCATTGGAAACCTTTGATAGATATTTGTATCCCATTGTGTAAGAGAATCAACATCAATAAATGTCCTTTTCTCTGGACTAACATTGATTTTCATTTTTATCTCTCCCATCATAATAACATTACTCTATCTATATCTTTATTTCTCACGACTATCAATAATAACCGAATCAGTTATTTTGAAATCAATAGAAACATCTGATATTATATGCGTATTAAAAGTTATTATACATCATAATATGATAATAGAATATTCAAACCTAAATAATGAAAGGAAAATTTTCCTTAATAAGGAACTTGCTGATATTCTGTACCTGTGTAGAAGAAATCAGATACCTGTCCCAGAAATCAATCTATTAATAATTGATTCAACAGACCCCACTGAATTACCACAGGAAATAAAACATAGGTTAAAAATTAGGTGTATGGCTGGTGTAGAAAAACCAGATAATTTTACTGATCTTTGCGAGTATGAAAAAAACATTCAGACAAGTCAATCCATACTTAACAATAATAAGTTGTGGATTATAGGCGGTGGAGCAGAAGGCGCAATTTATGGTTTCTATAATGCAGTAAAAAAAATAACAGGCATAAGATGGTATGGAACTTCAGAATCATCTGTTAGGTTTGCAAAACCAGCAGAGATAATCGAGGATATTTACAGACCAGAACTTGCGTTCAGAGGATTTGAATTTTCTCCATCAGAAGAAAAACACGATTTTGCCTGTAGATTCCTTAAATGGATGGTTAGAAACGGATGGAATCTGCTTGATATAAATGCATCTCGCTGGAGTGTATATCCTTTTAGAGATGAATTTATAAGGATGTGCAATGCCTTTGGTATTAAACTTGCTATTGGCTGTCATGCTGTTGAATTGTTTGTGCCTGATTCTTTATTTGAGACCAATCCAGAATTTTTTGGACTTAGAGAAGGTAAAAGATGTATTAAAGCCATCGTCAGTTTCCCTGATATTAATAAAAAATCAGAGTCAAGAATACAACCCTGTTATTCTAATCCAAAATTAAGAGATATAATGACAGACGCCATCGTGAATTTCATAAACAATCACCCTGAAACCTATATTTTTTCTCTATGGCCACACGACGGAATTAATAACTGGTGCCAATGCGATAAATGTATCACTAAAGCCCCATACGAAATAATGTACAATCTTGCGCTCGAGATAACAAAAAAAATAAAAAGGTTCTTACCAATTGAATTACTATGCTATTCAAATATGTTTCTTATACCAGAAAAAACTCTTCAGTTTTCAAACAATACCTATACAATATTTTGTCCATACCTTCGAAGATACGAACATAGGTTTTTTGACGATGGATTCGATGAAAAAAAATTAACCATCGGAACAAGATATCCAGATCCTGATCCAATAAATCCTATGGACGATAGAGAGTATGGAGTATTGTTGAATAGATGGTTGCCCTATTTAAGAAAGATTGGTTCAACACCAGGGATTTTTTCATATTATCAACTTGTATTTCATGATGAAACAGAAAAAAGCGATAGGTCAAGATATCTGTATCATCCAGATTATAAAATTGTCGAGGACGAAATAAAAAAATTCATTGAACTCGGAGTAAAAGTTTTTTACGATTGTTCACCACCATACCCAAACTTCTGGCCTGATGAAAAATTCTACTCATATCTTTCGGCAATACTCTGGGAACAACACCAGAGTGCAGATGAAATTATTGCAGAATACTACAGGGCAGTTGCCGGAGAAAGAGCAGAAGTGTTAATGAATATTCTAAAAAATATCTCATTATCCCTAAAAGACAGAACAAATCCAGAAATTCCAGAATCCCTTATTAGAACAGCAAAGGGTATTTTTAGCAATCTAACAGAACCAATCTCTAATAGATATTTATTGTGGATTGATTACATTCAGATGGGCAATGATTCCTGGAAGGCGCTGAAGAATGGAGATATAAACAAAATGATTGAAATAGAAAACCATATCATTAATTTTTTCGAAAAAAATCGTGCTATTCTCGAAGAATGCATTGATGTTGATTATATGATAAGATACTCAAAATCAGTTATTAATTTCTATAAAACCAGGGAGAACAAATAAAAAAACTATGTGTAGTTTTCTGTGCACTTTTTTTATGTATCACAAAGGTATTCTGCCAGGAAGATTCTGTGTTTGTAAGATTTAAGTTAATAGAACCTGCTGACGCAAGGTTTTATGTAAAAATAGGTGGTTATATACATATTCCTAACTGGTATATTCCGGTTGCATATGTTCCTGAAAATGCTCTCCAGAATTCATCTTCATGGGTAAAGTCAGGTCAGTTTACACCCTGGTTCGACCTAAAAAAGCATGCTGGTAAATCACTTCATGGACAACTTAATCGTTCTGGAGGAATTGCAGAATTTCCGAATATAACCGCTGACTTCATAACAGACATTAAGGCAGATAATAGAAAAGTTATAATTGAACTTGCTACCCAGCCAGACGAAAAATCAGTTGTAAAAAGATTTGAAGAATCGTATTCAGGAAGTTTAACAAGTTTTCTTGTTTCTCCAGACATAAAAAAAGATGCTGATTTTCTTGAAACTGCAAGCCAGATGACCCAGAGACATCTTTCCTGGGCGAATGAAGCAACCAAAGGAGAAAGATACTCACCAGAAGAATTTATCATTCAAACATCCTTCTGGGCACCACAAAGACAGGAGTTAAATCTTAAAGAGGCAGAAGTATTATGGCTTCTTGGTTTTAACACTGTCGGAAACCAGATGAAGGAAGTAAAAGAAAAATATAAATTTAAGACACCAGGACACTGCTGGGCAAACTTTGGTCCTGAGGTATCAAGAAAAGATGCCGAAACACAGATTAAAAAAATTGCAGAAGCATATCAAAAAAGTAATACAGAAATTGATAAAAAAAGTGTATTTAATTTTTCAGATGAGGTCGTCTGTCCTGTTATCAAAGACAATAAAACTGCCCTTTCAAATTTCCACAACTACCTGAAAAAACAGAAGATTCAACCAGCACAACTCGGAGTAAAACAAATCGAGGAAGTGCTTCCAATTGAAACACCTGACCAATTAAGGCAGGCGCAGAAGAAAGACGAAAAATCGGCAAATAGAATTTTTTATTACACATCAAGGTTCAGACAGGAATCAACAAACCAGAAATTCCTATGGCTTACAGATGCAGTGCACCAGTACATAAGTAAAGATATCTACACATCAACACTTGTTGCAGACCACCCGTATTTTGCTGGAACAGGACTTGGTATGGGGATGGGACCAAATCCTGCCTGGGGATCAACACCACTTGCCTGTGATTGGTTTGATATGGCAAGAAACATGTCGGTTGATATGGCTGGAATTGAGGATTGGATGGGGCTTCAATATATGTATGGACCAAACTGGACATGGGAAGGATTTCAACTAATGGGATTTCAGGCAGCAATATTCAGGAGTGGAAGTAATGGGAAAATGCCGATAATGGCTTGGATCACACCGAGCAACGAAATAAACCTGAGATTGAAAACTGCTTCTGCGTTATGCCAGGGAACAAAACATTTCTTTTACTGGACATATGGACCAACAGCAACAAGTACAGAAAATTACTGGTCTGACCTACGCGGAGAATACGATGGAATAGCAGCAATGACAAAACACCTTTCAAAAGCAGAAAAAATCCTTGTTGATGGAAAATTAAGACCAACAAAGGTTGCGCTTCTTTATAGTATTTCCTCTGACCTCTGGCAACCATTTGGTTATGTGAACATGCTCGAAAGACGACTAACATATCTTGCACTTGTCCATCAGCAATATCTTGTTGATATGTTAACAGAGGAAGATGTTATTGCCGGTAAACTAAAAAGATATTCTATGTTATATGTAACAGACCCCTGCATACATGATCGAGCAATTGAAGAAATAAAAAAATGGGTAAGAGATGGCGGGCATATCAGAGGAACCTGCGCAGCAGGAACAAGAAACCAGTTTAATGAACCTGTTTCTGGACTTTCTGATGTATTTGGTATCAAACCAAATCCAGAGGTAAAAATTCAACAGGGAAGATGGCATATAAGAGGCGCACTGAATGATATCTCGTATATTGACACAATAACATCCACATCAGAGAAAAAACTTTCTTCGCAAGGTTCATCTATCATAAATCGTTTACCAGATGAACATCTCGGAACAATAGGTATAAAGGTTTCTCTAAAACCCAAAACAGGCAAGGTGCTTGCTGTATTCAGCGATGGAAATCCTGCGTCGGTCTTTAATAAATATGGAAAAGGAACCTCTGAGTTTATAGGAAGCTGCCCTGGTATTGCATATGGGAAAGAGGCAAAATTTGTACCAGACGACCTTAAGGAAAAATGGACAACCAACTCAAGAAAATGGGTACTTGGCATTGATGTAAATAAAATGGCTAAACCTGTGGAAATTTCTGAGCCAGTTGTTGAAGCAGGGGTCTACGATTCTCCACAGGGTACAGCACTTGTTCTTGCAAATTTCACATATCTGCCAATAGAAAACCTGAAAGTAGAGATTGATGTTGCAAAAAAACCTGTAAGGGTTGTTTCCTGTGAAACAGGTCCATTGAATTTTGTTAGCAGTGCAACGAAGAATGGATATAAAATCAGTTTCAGCATGGAGTTAAAAATCAGTGATATTGTGCTTATTGAATTATAATTTAACTTTTTATCCGTTGAGAATAAAAAATGAATGTTAAATGTGTGTGGTGGGATGGTTATCATAATGCATTTACTGATATATCACAATTCAATGGCAATTTTTTTATTACATTCAGACATGCAAAAGCCCATGCCGTCACAGGAAAGGGCGAGATATATGTAATAAAATCTCAGGATACTAAAAAATGGCATCTCGCACAGAAATTTCCCGCTTTACCGGATAGCAGGGATCCAAAACTTTTTGTTTTCAAAGATAAACTCGGGGTATTGTTTTTTGCAATATCAGATAACCCTGAAATGGCCGGACACTGGGTTCATGTTTATATCTCATATTCTGAGGATGGAAAAAGATTCTCTGATCCAGTGAGAATTGAAAATTATAATCTCAGATTCTGGAAAATAAGAAATTATAAAAATGTTATCTATGCTGCAACATGTAGATCAATGCCAGAGGAAAAAGGCACATTTCTCTTCAGGTCTGTCGATGGATTAAGATTTGATTTTGTTTCAACTATTGTTAAGGACGATCATGCGAATGAAGCAGATTTATTATTTGAACAAGATATATGCTATGCATTTGTCAGAAGAGAGGATTGTAAAACACCTGTTATTGCAGTTGCCGAATATCCTTATGAAAAATGGAAAAGATATACAATGAATCTTGTTGTAAGAGGTCCGCATATTTTCAAATACAAGGGAAAAATTTACTGCGCAGGAAGAGTTTTTTTAAGACACAATGGAGAGATTTACTCATATATTAAAAATGAAACAGATTGCACTCCAAAAACAGCAATACTTGAATTAGACAGAAGAAATATGATTCTGAAACCTGTTAAAATTTTACCGAGTGGCGGAGATACCTCTTACTGCGGCTCAATTATTGATAATGAGAAAATTTATATAAGTTATTACTCGCAACACGAAATCAATAAAAGAAAAAGTAAGGTTGGAAAACATGCCTCAGGAATATACCTTGCATCTGGGGCATTAATAGATTGAAGATTGGGAATCAATGGAAAACAAAATAAATAATTTGTGGAACAACCAGAAAATCAGGAGGAAAAATGAAGAAATATTGGTTATTATTGGCAGTTATTATGATTGTATCATCTTTTGTTGCATCTGCAGGAATTAAAGATAATACAAAGGATGGTAATATTCCTATTGTACAAAATGGAATGCCCGTGGCAGTCATTGTCATTCCTCTGGAGGCAAAAGAAAAATTTCCAAAGGCAATTGAATCAGCAAATGCAATTCAGAAATACATTCAGAAAATGACAGATGCTGAACTACCAATCATTATGGAAAATCAACAACATCCAGCAAATATTTCAACATTTATCTATGTTGGACACACTCAGGCAGCAAAGAAAAACAGAATAAGAGTACCATCGGGCTTTAATCCTGCAATAAGGCCTGATGTATATGAAGAAGAAGGGTACATCATAAAAACCATTGGCAACAATATCTTTATTGCAGGCAATGAAGATGGTCCCTATCAGGGAACAATCTATGCAGCGTATATGTTTCTTGAAAAACTCGGCTGCAGATGGTATTTCCCTGGGCAGTGGGGAGAGGTTATTCCACAAACAAAAACAATTACTGCCCAACGAATAGATATAGAAGCAAAACCCGATTTTGCAATGCGGGGAATCTGGATTGACGGTAGATGGGGAATGACAGCAGAAAATCGAAAAATATATGCTGACTGGGCTAAAAAGGTTGGATTTAGTTCTGACTATACAGGTGGGCAAAAATTATATCCAACCCCAGGAGATGGCTATCTTGCGCAGCCACTTCCTCCAAAGGAATATGCTGAATCCCATCCAGAATATTATGCAATGGACAAAACAGGAAAAAGAAATATAAGTCCTACAACACACCCATCATTTGCAATGTTATGTCTTTCAAACCAGGAAATGCAAAAAGAATATATTAAAAATGTCAAAGAGGCATTTGAAGGAAAAAAGAAATACCCGAATATCAGCGAGATTGGAATAGGAATTTCACCGCCAGATGGAACCCCTTATTGTTATTGTGAGACATGTCTTGCGCAAAGTCAAAATTTTAATTATCCAACATATGTTCACGAAAGAATGCAAAGTGAAGAGGTATTTTCTTTTGCCTGCAAGATTGCAGATACATTTCCTGATAAATGGGTTGCTGTTTCTGCCTATGCATTAAGAGAAATGCCTCCCCAGGGAGTTAAACTCAGACCAAACATGGTTGTGATGTATGCTCCAATAAGTTGTTGCGTTCTTCATCCAAATAATGCCACTGACTGCTGGAGAAGAATTGAAATGATGCATATACTCAAGCAATGGATTAAACTTACGCCCCATGTCTGGTTATATGACTATACTCCAGGGCTACTCGTGAGTGGGTTTATCCCTGAAAGAGATGTGGCAAACTTTGCAATCAATGCGCCAATCTATAAGCAAATTGGGCTTAAGGGATTCGGTAGACAGGGAAGCAATGCAATGATGTCAACCTGGATTGGTTATTATACCTCAGCAAAACTTATGTGGGATGTAAATACAGATGTAGAAGCAGTGAAAAAAGATTTTTACTCAAAGTTTTTTGGAAGCCAGGCAGGCCCCTATATACAGGCATGGTGGGATTCCTGCGAAGAACAATTATTAAAAGCAAAACTCCACGTCCATGAGGACTGGCTTATAAACAATGTCTACACATTAGACTTTGCCAATTCCATCCATAGATTTTATGAATCTGCAAAAAAATGTTCAATGACAGAAGAAGAAAAACAACACTTCAGAATATTTGAGTTGATTGTGGAAAATTTTGAGGCCTGGACCCAGATGCATAATGCAGAGATGCTCCTCGACTATAAAAAAGCAAAGAAAAGTGCAACAAAAATGATAGAAACACAGGAAAAACTCTACGAAATCTCTGAATTCCTTATCGGCAAAGGAGGGTTTACCAACCAGTGGGAGTGTTATACAAAAGGAAGAGAAATACGGCTTAGTAAACTTGAGCAAATGACAAATGGTGAATCAGGAATAATGATTGCCCAGGTTCCTATAACAGCAAAATTCACAAGAGACAGATTTAATGAAGGAGTAATCGCTCAATGGTATCTTCCTGAATTCGAGGATACAAAATGGGGAACAGAAAATACATTTTACCTCTGGGATCAACAGGACAAACCTGAGGATGCTGTTGGTCATGATTACGATGGCTACGGATGGTACAGATTCTGGGTTGATATTCCATCAAAATGGAAAAATAAGCCAACCCATTTTTATTGCGGAGGAGTAATAAACGAAGGATGGGTCTGGGTCAATGGCGAATATGCAGGACATAAACCACATTCAATCTGGTGGATGGGTGAGCATGATTTTGACCTTGATATTACAAAACTTGTCAGATATGGTGAAAAAAATCTTATAACAATAAGGGTCTGGAACAACTCTGAACTCGGGGGACTTTACCGCAGAGGATTTATATGGTCCCCTAATAAACAATGAAACACATATATCTGTAAAAAAACTATGAAAAAAACGAAAAGAAAGATTAAAAAAGAGATAATTCTAAGATGAGACGTGTCTTTTTGGGGAAAACAGGATTAAAAGTAAGCCGCACTGGCTTTGGGGCGCTTCCAATTCAAAGAGTTTCTATCCAGACAGCCTCAAAGATTCTGAATTTTGCCTATGATAGCGGGATAAACTTTTTTGATACAGCAAGAGGATATTCTGATAGCGAGAAAAAGATAGGATTTGCCTTCAAAAACAAAAGACATAACATAATCATTGCAACCAAGATGTCTGGCAAGACAAAAAAAGAAATACTCGATCTTCTATGTATTTCATTAAAGCAACTTAAAACCGATTATGTCGATATACTTCAACTGCACAACCCTGAAACACTACCTGACCCATCAGATGAAAATTCTTCATATGCAGGATTAAAAGAAGCACAAAAAAAGGGAATGGTAAGATTTATTGGAATAACCACACATAAACTGCAGGATGCAAAAAAATCAATTAAATCCTGTATGTTTGATACACTTCAATATCCACTTTCTTTATTATCCTCAGATAAGGAACTTAGAATTATCGACATCTGCCAGAAGTATAACATCGGATTAATCGCAATGAAACCATTATGCGGAGGTCTATTAACAGATATTAATCTTGCTTTCAGTTTTTTATGGCAGTTTGAGAATGTAATCCCAATCTGGGGAATTCAAAGGATAAAAGAGATAAAACAGATTGTTGAACTATCTGAAAACCCACCAGAAATTAGTGCTGATTTAAAAAAAAGAATAAGACAGGAAAGGAAGGAACTCGGTTCATCTTTTTGCCGTGGATGCGGGTACTGTCTACCCTGTCCTGCTGAAATTCCAATATCAATGGCAGCAAGAATGAAATTTTTATTAAGAAGATCTCCATACAAAAATTTTCTTACCCCACAGTGGCAGGAAAATATGCTTAAGATTAGAAACTGCACAAACTGTGGATCCTGCAAATCTAAGTGTCCATACAATCTTGATACACCAATAATTCTAAAAGACATGCTCGATGATTACATAGAGTTTGCAAGAAACAAAGGAATTATAATAAACAGGAGGGAAAAATGAAAAATGATTATCGCCATATGATGCTCGATTACTTTATTAAAAGAATGAGAAAAATGAATGAAGAAAGAGAAACAGTCCTGAAAGAAATAAAATCCCAAAAAGATGCATTGAAATATCAGGAAAAGGTTAGAAGTACAATTAAAAAGGCATTTTCTCCATTACCAGAAAAAACACCACTAAACCCAAAGATTACCGGTACTGTCAAAAGAAAGAATTATAGAATTGAAAAAATAATTTTTGAAAGCAGACCAGAGTGTTTGGTTACTTCAAATCTCTATATACCAGAGAAATTCGATCCTCCATTTCCAGCAGTAATTGGAACATGTGGCCATTCAATCAATGGTAAAGCAGCACCAAAATACCAGGAATTCTGTCAACGGCTTGTTCATAATGGATTTCTTGTTTTGATATACGACCCATTTAATCAAGGAGAAAGAGACCAGTATACGAGATTGCCAAAAAATTCTCTTTTAAAACGTGGATGTTGCGCTGCGCATAATATGATGGGAAAACAAATGCAGATTATTGATGAATTTTTTGGCACATGGCGACTGTGGGATGGAATAAGAGCACTCGATTATATTCTACAAAGACCAGAAGCAGACAAAAAGTTTATTGGTGTAACAGGAAATTCAGGCGGAGGAACAATGACAACATGGCTATGGCCTAATGAAAAAAGATTTACTGTAGCAGCCCCGAGTTGCTTTATTTCTCCCTTTAGATATAACATTGAAAATGAAATGCCACAGGATATTGAACAATGTCCACCAGAAATATTTAATAACTATATAGAAATCAGCGATTTCTTCATAGCAAGAGCACCTGACCCCGTTATTTTATTAGGTCAGAATTATGACTACTTTGATATAAGAGGATTTAAGGAAATCTATGAACAAGTAAAAAGGTTTTATGAAATTTTTGGAGCACAACAGAATCTTGCTTATTTTATCGGAAACAACCCACATGGCTATTATTCTGATGCTCAAAAAGCAATGGTTTCGTTTTTCTGCAAGATTGCAGAAAAACAAATTGTTTGTGAAGATCCTGAAATAAAAATTGAAAATGAAGATACACTCTTTGCCACTAAAAATGGTAGTGTGATTTCTTCTGGCTCAAAACCTGTTTATAAAATAATAGGTGAAATTGCTGATAAAATTAATCAGTCCAGGAAAAAGATGTCAGAGGAAGAATTAAAGAAACAGATTAAAAAACTTCTAAAAATCCCTGAAACGAAAGTCCCTTATTATAGGGTCTTAAGACCACAGATAATAAAAAAAGAGATTATAGCAAGATATGCAATTGAAACAGAACCAGGAATATGGGTTATTCTCAAAAATAAATCAGAAAGACCTGATTTTATTTATAATCTTGAGGTTGAAAAGGAAATAAATCTGTGCATCCCAAATATCTCCTCTGAGGATGAGATACTGAAAAAAAGAAAATTTTTGCCTGGGTGCCAGGAATATTTCATTGATGTTAGAGGAATTGGCGAATCAATGCCAGAAGAAAAGAAAAACTTTTTCAGGCCGTATGGCTATGATTTTATGATTGACAGATGTTTTTATATGTTTGGAGAAAGTTATCTCGGAAAACGAATTTACGATACGCTATCTGTCATTGAATTGCTAAAATCAAAAGGTTGCGAGAAAATTAACCTCTATGGAAATTATCAAGGAGCGATAATTGGAATTTTTGTTGCATTTCTTTCAGATGTAATATCAAAGGTTTATCTTGAAAAACTTTTAGATTCATTCAGCGCATTGAGCAGAAAAATTTCTACAGGAGTCCCTTCTTCCAATCTTCCAAAAGGAATACTTAAGATTACTGATATTCCTGAAATTATTGATGCTGTAAAGAAGAAAAAAGAATTAATCATTCTTTAATCAAGAACCCACGGATTCTCTTCTGCAATACAGGACTTTTCAATCATTAAAACGACCCTTTCAAAATCAATATCATATGATTAATGACAATCAGAACCAATCGAAAATCTTATACCTTTTGAGGCAGCGGCAAACTGACTGATCCTTTAGTGGTGTTTTTGTCTATTTCTCAATAGTTCCAAAATCTTTTATATCCATCCCTAAATCTCCTTTTGCAAAGTGGGAGATTTTAAATCCTCTCTTTTAGAGGGGTGTCTCGTAGAGACAGGGCATTCAATCATCAAAACCCTCCTCTTTTTTATTCGGTTTTCCAACATAAAAGTTTCATCTGTTTTTTTGGCAGTATCCTCGAATGATAAAAATTTTTCATACCCATGCATTTTGTCAATTCAATCAAAAAGTGTAAAATTTATTAATAGCATACTCTTCTTATAGGTCGAATGAAAAAAGTGTGGGGAAATTGGCATTCCCTATGTTATAGGAAAAAGATTAAAGAGGAGAACCCCCTTAAAGAGCGAGGATGGCGGAATGGCAGACGCGCTGGACTTAGGATCCAGTGGGTAACCCCCGTGAGAGTTCAAATCTCTCTCCTCGCATTATAAATTTGATGAAAAGGCATTACATATAAAGGATTTTAGTATTTTAATATGATGTTCTGTATCACTGTTTACTTCTCGATGAAGGTCTGTATGGAAAAAAAGAATTGTGCTGAATATAAAGGATTTATAAGTAAAGAAAATAAGAATACCGGGTATGTAAGGGATATATCTACCCCTGATTATACTTCAGTTAAAAATAGGCGAAGAGATTTTGGGGCGCATATGACTTCTGTTGATATTTTTAAGAACTTCATTTTCCCGGAGATAAAAGATTTTCTTTATGACTATGCGTGGATAGATTTATTTGCGGGTGAAGGAAATCTAATTTTACCAATTCTGGATGCAATTCAAATAAATAAAAGGATTGAATTTTTTAAGGAGCATATTTTTCTTTTTGACGTTCAGAAAGAGATGGTCGATAGATCTATTCAAAATGCTCAAAGATATGGAATACCCTATGAGGTAGCAAGAACCAATATACAATTAAGAGATACCTTGCAAAATTATCCAGATTTCAAACGACTTAAATATCCTTGTTATCATATAACAAACCCTCCATATCTTTATCTTGGTTATATTGTCAAGAAATCAGAAAGAAACCTTGGATATTTTTCTAATCAAAATGAAGGTTATCAGGATTTATATCAGGTTGCTCTTATGAACGATTTAAGGCATAATCTTCAAAGGTTGATTTATATCATCCCGACTAATTTTCTATTCGGATTTTCAGTATCCAATAAAATTAGAAGGGATTTCTTTTCTTTTTATGAAATTACAAAAGCCATAATATTTGAGAGAAAAATTTTTGAATTTACTGGAACGAATGTTTGTATTTGTTTTTTCGAAAGGAAAAATCACCCATCTAACCAAGAAATCAACTTTTACGCTCTAAAGGTTAACAGTAAAATTATCAAAAAAAAATATAGGTTGTCGGTTAACGATTGTTATAGAGCAGGTGGAGAATTTAATGAATTTATCTCTTATTTCAGGCCTTTAGAACCATTGAAAATTAAGTTTTACTTAACTATTGATGAGATTCAAAAGAATAAGGGGAAAATTCCTGTTAAACTTCTGGATGTGAATAGCTTTTCCAATGGTTATTTTAGATTTGATACGTATATGGTTCACAAGGATTTTCATGATAAACTAAAAAGTAACCCACTCTTTGTAAGAACACTTGATACAGGAAAATGGGAAGGAAGATGCGGGATTTATAATGTTCAAGAAATATTTGGGGTAGACGGAATAGTTGTTAAAAAGAAAAAATACCGTACGCACCCTATTCAAATTTTTATAACCCCTGTACTTTCAGAATGCGATTTGTTGTTATTAAAAGATTATTTCAATGTTATGCTCGAGTATTTCCGAAAAATCACTGATAGCGAGTTTCTAACCACCTTTAAGTATTCCTCCTCTGATTATATCCGAAAATATCTTGGTTTATCACAGACGCGTAAGTTATTAGAAACTCTTCCTGTCCATCTAATCTCTGCTGAGAATAAAAAAAGATTGAGAACCTTTATAAATCAAAAGGACATAGAAGGAATCAAGGATATCTTATCAAGCCAGAACAGGAAAACCCTGAGTGCATTATTGCTTAAGGATTTTATTTCTGAGCAATTGCGAAACAATTGATATAATGATATATATTTTGATGAAATTTTTGAAGGAAAGGAAAGATATTAATCGATAAAATGTACATCAGGTTAATTCATATGATTGACCCAGATGCCCACAACATTCCTCTTTTTACTATTTCCTTTGCCTCGGGTATAGTGAAATCTTTTGCAGTGTGTCCAACAGAACAATAAAAAACCCTACCCTTTCCATACATTCTTTTCCATACAACAGGCATAACGCAACCCTTTATCCAGAAAATATCATCTGTCCCATGAAAAATTGTTGTCGCAAGAACATTATTTGACGGGTCAACATGCAGATAATATTGTTCTGATTCTACATCAAAATCATCAATATCTTTTGTTATGGGATCCTGTTTATCTATTATATTCACCCTGTACTTTACTATTCCACCTGGATGTGCAACCCATTGCCCTCCAACCATAAACTGATATTCTGTATTATTTCTGAAAGAATCAGCCATTCCACCGTGCCACCCTGCAATCCCAACACCATTTTTAACAGCAGTAAGCAGGCCTTTTTCCTGCTCTGGTGTTATTGTTCCCATTGTCCAACAAATAACAATAAGATTAAGAGATTCTAATTCTTTTACATCGAGAAAAGAATCTAATGTGTTTGATACTTTAACCTCAAAATTATTTTCAAGAAGAACTGGAACAAAGGTATCTACACAGTTTTTAGGATCATGTCCATCCCATCCGCCCCATACCATCAGTGCTTTTTTCATAGGACCCATCTCAGGAATCCTTTATAATACGGGATATAAAAACACAATTACGATAAAAAAATCATTTAGGAAGCATACCCTTAAATGCCTCTGTCATATCCATCTTCTTTGCATTGTCTGGAAATTTGACATCAAAAATACTGTCAGGAACTCCGCTCATCTTTATTTCTAAAAAATCAATCCACATACCGGGTGTTTCTGTTTCTCCATAGAGTTCCATTTTTACCGGCATAAGAGATTCATAATCAAGCCAGTAAAGGAGTTTCTTAAATAACATTGGCGTATTTACTGGAATATTCATAGAATTTTGTATTGCCTCGAGATTTGCTACTGTAATTAAATAGAACTTCTTTCCGTCTTTGTTCACTTCCTCGACAGTTACCTTATCCTTAATTTTTTTCCATATCTCGATATCTGATCCAAAAATAAAATTATTATTGCTCCAGAGTTTCTTTTTTATTTCATCAGAAAAATCATTCAGATTAACTGTCATTATGGTGTTATTAAAACTGTTATAAGTGATTAAATTCTTATCATTCAGCAATGTCGTTATCTGCATTGCCTGATCCATACCAGGCATCTGTGTGGTTGCATCGACACGCAGTTTATTACCTTTTACCCACATTTTCATAGGCATCTTCATACTCGTTCCCATAACTGACATATTCATCTCAAAGTTTGCACTTAATTCCTTAACATCTCCGTATTTGCTTGTAATTTTCTGAAAAAAAGATTCCTTTAAGCCCAGATTCTGTGCAAACAAAAAACCTGAACTAATCAAACCTATAAAGCATAATGCAAAAATTTTTCTCTTCATTTCTCTACCTCCTTGCGTTAGTACCTGCTAAACTTATTACCCAGATACCTACCATTTTTCTTATCTATAATTTATTCTTTATATTCAAGTCTGTCAAATCATTAATCACTTGACAGAATTTTTTTATATTGTAAAATTGGTTTAACATTGTAAAATAAAATGAAAAAAATTGCAGTAGTGGATAAGATTGTAAAAATAATTGAGATAGTGGCAGAAAATAATGGGATATACACAATGAGTGATATTTCAAAGGCCTTAAATATGCAGTCATCCACAACCTATAACCTGTTACAGAACCTTGTCGCATTCGGATATCTCGAAAAAGATCAAAACTCAAAAAAATACAAAATTGGGAATGAACTTTTGGAGTTGATAAAACCTGTATCAAAAAGAAAAACTATTATCACTGCGTCGGAAAAGGTTATAAAGGAACTTGCAGAAAAGGTACAGGAATCAGTGGTGCTTGCAATTTTTTACAATGGCGAAAGATATATAATAGCAAAAGCAGAATATACAGACCATCTTGTTAATGTTAACCTTGACCTTTTTCAAAAAACTACCTGCTATGAAACTGTAACAGGCAGGATTTTACTCGCATATCTTTCTGAAACAGAATTAAAAGAATATGTCAGAAGACATGGATATCCAGAAGAAAAATGGAACGGGATTCTCAATTTTACATCCCTGAACAGTGCCATAAAAGAAATACAAAAAAAACAGATAGTAATAAACAAAACAGATGAAGTATCCGCTGTTGCCGTTCCTGTTTTTGGACCAGATAAAAGTGTATGGGCATCACTCGGTATTTATCTTCCTACAACACGGTTTACAAACTCAAAAAAAAATCAACTGATAGAAGAGGTCAAAAGAGCCGCAGGAGAAATATCAAAAAACTTGATTGAGGAGAAAAAATGAAAAACTTGACTGAACAGGTAAAAGATTATGCAAAAACGCTTGGTGCTGATTTTGTGGGAATTGCTCCTGTTGAAAGGTTTAAGAATGCTCCTTTAAGAATGAGTCCACAGGGACTTTTACCATCTGCAGAATCAGTGATTGTATGCGGTATCCATCATCTCGATGCTTCTATTGAATTAAGTGGAGAACCCACACCGCATAATATGGGTTCTTATTCAACCCAGAGTAGTGTTATGAATCCTACACTTGATGATATATCATTTAACATTGCTATCTTCCTTGAAAAAAAAGGATATAGGACGCTTCCTATTGTTTCAAGTAATATCTGGAGGTATAAAGGTTATAAGGACCTGAAAGTGCATTTTGCTCCTGATATTGCTCATCGATATGCAGCAGTTGCAGCAGGACTTGGAGAGATTGGATGGAGTGGATTATTTTTGCACCCTGAATTTGGACCAAGAGTTCGCCTCGTTACAATAATAACTGATGCAGGGCTTGTCCCGGATAAGATGTATGGTGGGAAAAAACTTTGTGATAAATGCATGGAATGTGTTAAAAATTGTCCTGTCGACGCATTTAGAAAAGAGGTTAAAAAAATAAACGAGATTGAGATTGCAGGAAAAAAATACAAATTCCCTGAAACAAATAAGTGGAGATGCGGATGGGCAGAGAATTTTGGATTAAATCTTTTCCTGGAAATTCCAAAAAAAATAGATGAAGATGTAATCCTAAAAAATCTTGAAAAGTATGGGTACTCAGCAGGAGAAATCGGTAGTTGTTTGAGGTTTTGTATGATACCTGAAAAGAGGTATTACGACAAAACCTATAGCAGGGCACCAAGAAGAAAAAAATCAAAAAAGAAAATCAGCATGGAAGAATTAAAGAAAATAACGGATAAATATCTGATTGATTATCTTTGCATAAAAAATAATAATAATAATAATATAGATAACGAACAATTGCATCCAGAATATTATCTGCCTGATGTTACATCAATAATCTGCATTGGAGTAAAAAAATTAGGGTTAGCATCTAAGGAAACAGAAAATCATCTTATATCGCGAATAATGGGATACGCAGCATTTGACATTGCCCATTATCTTGATATAAACGGCTATTCTGCGATAACACATCCGCAGATAGACAGTAATCTTATTGCACACACACTGAAAACCTGGCACAAAAATACAACTTACTCAACAGTTCTTACAGGGGCAGACATCCAGGAAATTCAGGTTATAAGAAAACCAAACAAAAAGGAGATTGAAAAGGAGAAATTCAGAGATTTTTGTAAGGGAACAGGGGTTGATCTTGTTGGTTTTTTTGATTGTTCCCGGTTCAAAGAATTTAAGACAAAATTCCTGAAAAAATTTCCACTTCAACAACAAAAAGAAACAGTTTATGATGCAGCCAACAACATTTATATGCCATATAGCCCTGAGATAAAAGATGAGGAGATAAAATTAAAAAGTCCTGAGGACTATCTTGGTAATGCAAAATCTATTATTGTAATTGGTCTTCACTTTCCTGATGCCTCGATTGATACAGCAAAAATTACCCCTGCTGAAACAGTGGGACCTTATGCATTCGCCCAATTTGAAACACTTAACCTTCTCAATGATGCTGCGTACAAAATCATAAAAAGATTGAATGATTCTGGATATAAAGCAGATTACTGTTATGATTTAACAGGACTTTCTTCGTTTGTTTTGAGTTCAAGGGGAATTCTTCCAGATATGAGAGCAAATGCTTTTGCTGCTATGCTTGCAGGCCTTGCACATATTGGAAAAAACGGATGCCCTATTACTCCCGGATTTGGTCAGAGACAAAGATTTCTGAGCATAATAACAGATTTTCATTTCTCAAATGATCCACTTCTCGAGGATAAAAGTCCATGTGAAAAATGTACTGAATGTATTGAAGGTTGCCCGACAAATGCAATAAAGACATGCAAGGAAATAAGATTAGAAGGTATTGAGTTTAAGATACCATTGATTGATGATTTTTCCTGTGATTGGGCTAAGAGATATGGACTTATTGGAAAAGAGGGTCCTGAATATATGGGGCTGGATGTAAACCATAATATACCTGCGGAAAAAACTCTAAACAAACTATGCGAAAATCTGATAAAGACCAGATGGGGAGTTCAAAAAAGACATTTGAATATCTGTGAGGAATGTATCAGAATCTGTCCCTATAAAGGACAAAGGGGAAAAAATGATAACATCTGAAAAGGTAAAAAATGCTGCAAAAAAATTTGGTGCAGACCTTGTTGGGATTGCATCTATGGATAGGTTTGAAGGAGCCCCAAAACAAATGGACCCGAGATACATAAACCCTGATGCAAAAGCACTGATTGTAATTGGATTGAGAATTCCTCGTGGCGCATTAAGAGGTATAGAGGAAGGAACCTATTTCCTTTCGTATTCATCTCAGGCGTATGGAAGCATAAACATGATTTATAACCCCTTTATTCTATACCATCTAACAAGGTACATAGAAGACCATGGATACGAAGCAACACCTATTCCAAATGATTACTACGACTGGCCAGCAATTGAATATCACAGTGGGAAACTGAAAGAAAACTGGTCAAAGCCTGTATCGCCTGAAAAACCAGCGCCAGATGTATTTATCCATTTTCGAATTGCCGCTTTCTGCGCAGGATTGGGCGAAATAGGATATAGCAAGATATTCTTAACACCTGAATTCGGACCAAGACAAAGGTTTGCCTGTATTCTAACAGATGCACCACTTAAACCAGATCCTCTGGTTGAACCTGGTACAATCTGCGATAGATGCATGATGTGTGTAAAAGAGTGTTCAGCAGGTGCAATAAGCACAAAGGAAACAATAAAGATAAAAGTGGCTGGAAAGCAACTTGAATGGGGAAAACTTGACATTGAAGCATGTTCAAAAGGATTTCAAGGAATGAAGCCATACACGAGGTATAATCCTTTTATAGGAGAGCCTTCTCCTGCTATTCTTTATTCACGGGCAATTGAAGGTGGAAGAGGATGCATACGGGCATGTATGATACATCTTGAAAAACAGGGAAAGACGAGAAACAGATTCAAGGAACCCTTCAGGAAAAGAAAAACATGGCAGATGGAATAAAATTTTCTGTCGGATATCAGTTGATGGACGAAGAAAAAATTTTTCTTGATATTGTAAAAAAATTCAGAAAGAAAATAGATGAGGTTTATTTTGCGTGGTTAAATCTACCAAGTGGTCGAGGACCAATTGCAGACAAAATTGGATATATTAACTGGGAAGCGCAAAAACAGATTGAGTATGAACTGAAACAGTTTAAGAAACTCGGAATAAAACTAAACCTGCTATTAAATGCATCCTGCTGGGGGGATCTTTCCCTTTCTACAGTACTGGCAAATAACGTGATTTCAATTATTGATTATCTTGGACAGGAAACAGGCATTGATTCAATAACCGCATTTTCTCCAGTCATCGCGTATACAATCAAGAAAAATTTTCCTGACATAGAGATTAGGGCATCAGTAAATATGAGGATTGGAACAATAACAGCAATGGAGCAAATTGCTGAATTGTTTGATAGTTTTGTTATGCAAAGAGAATACAACAGAGATTTTCAGAGAATAGAAATCTTAAAAAATTGGTGTAAAAAGAACGGAAAAAAATTGAGTATACTTGCCAATAGCGGCTGTATAAACTTTTGTCCTGTTCAAACATTTCACGATAATGTAATTTCACATGAAATTGAGGTTTTTTCAAAAACAAACATAATGAAGGATATCCCTGGTAATTGCTGGACCTATTATAAAAAAAGAGAAAACTGGAATACACTTTTATGCAATTCATGGATAAGACCAGAGGACATCCACTATTATGCTGATTTTTTTCCTGTCGTAAAACTCGCAACAAGAATAAATCCAGAACCAGAAAAGGTAATAGAAGCGTATTGTATTGAAAAATATAAGGGAAACCTCCTTGATATTCTCGAGCCATCTCATAGTGGACTTTTGTTTCCATATATCATTGATAATACAAAATTCCCTGATGATTGGTTTTTAAAATCTGCGGCCTGTGGAAAAAATTGTGAGGAGTGTTGTTATTGTAAGAATGTTTTTGTTCAACAAAAATATGGCTGAATATATTAAAATATTCAGCATATAACAATGGAGACAATATGGAAAAAGAAAGATTAAAAGAATACGCAAAGCAGATTAAGATAGATATTATTGGCGTTGCAAGCATTGATAGATTTAATGGAATCTCTGCGCAGAATCATCCAGGAAGCATTTTCCCTGAGGCAAAAAGCATCATTGTTATTGGAAAAAGAATTACGCGAGGTTCATTAAGGGGAATAGAGGAAGGAACACAGTTTGGTCTTTATAATATGTATGGCTATCACTGGCTAAACAACAGAATTCTTGCCCTCGCAACCTTTAAGATGTGTGAATTTCTCGAGGATCACGGGTATGAGGCGGTTCCTATTCCTGGAATTTCTTCTGAAATTCAAACAATGGGAATACCAGTAAAAAAAGGTGCGCCAGCCCCAAATGTTATGGTTGATATACAGGACACTGCTATAAGGGCTGGACTTGGTGAAATAGGATATTGTGGAATTTTTCTAACAGAAAACTTCGGTCCAAGACAGAGATTCCAACTTATAATCACGGACTCAGAGATTGAGCCAGACCCTATAAAAAAAGAGAATGTTTGCGATTTGTGTATGGAATGTGCAAAGATATGCCCCCTCGCGGCTATAAGCCATAAGAAAAAAACAATTCATATCTGCGGAAAAAAAATGACCATTGCGGATGTTGACTATGATAAATGTGCTATATGCAGGAATGGAGTATCCAAGGATATGTATTATGAAAATGCAAAGCCCGACAGGATCGCAGCACTGTGTTCAAGAACATGTCTTGCACATCTTGAAGAGAAAAAAAGAATTAAAAATCTGTTTAACAAAAATTTCAGAAAAAGGAAAGCATGGAAGATTGATAAATCAGGCGAGGTCATAAGATAAAAAGGGGATAAAATGAAAATTTCAAAAGAAAAAATCAGAGAACAGGGATATAGACTCGGGCTTGATCTTATTGGTTTTGCCAGTATAGAAAGGTTTAAGGATGCCCCTGAAAACATGCATCCTGCGGGTATTTTCCCTGAAGCAAAAACAGTTATTGTTGTTGGTAAAAGGATACTCAGGGGTGGATGGAGAGGAATTGAGGAAGGAACAAATTGGATTTCATACACATACTTTGATTATCATGGACTTCTGAATACATTTTTTATACCAGAGCCATTATATCAACTTGCCTGTTTTATAGAGGATTATGGATATGAGGCAGTTCCATATTATCCCGGGGTTCCAGAAACACACATGTCTGTCAAGCCATTAAGAAAGGGCCAGCCCTCTCCAGATGTTAATCTTGCTATAAGGATTGCTGCTACCTGTGCAGGCCTGGGTGAAATTGGATGGAGCAAGGTATTTCTGACGAAAAAATTTGGGCCAAGGCAAAGAATACACGCAATAATCACTGATATGGAAATTGAACCAGATGAACTGGTAAAACCAGGAACAATATGTATAAAATGTATGAGGTGCGTAGAAGGATGTCCTTCGAAAGCAATTCCACATATAAAGGAAAATAAAAAAATCCAAATAAAAATTGAGAATAATCAATATGAATGGGCAGATATTCATTTCGGTAGATGCACATTGAGTTATCATGGTGGGGATTCGAGGATTTCTCCTTTCATACACAAAGATTTTCCTGGCTGGAATATAGATGCATCAAAACAGGATTTTTCTGAGGAAGCAGCATACAAATTTTGCTGGACACTATCAACAGGCAGATGGAGAAAAACAAATGAATTTCCCTCTGGATATATCATTGAGGGACATGCAATGTTGCAGAAATGGGGAGAAGGTGGTAGTTATGGAATTTGCGGTTCAAGGGGATGTATGAGAAGTTGCTTTGATTATCTCGAACAAAGAAAAAATGTGGAACAAACCTTTAAGACAGGAAAATTCATAAAAAGAAAAAGATGGATACTTCCTTATAAGGTCTCCAGAAAATAAAAAACTCAAAAAAAGGTATGCAACCAACATTACTGTTTAATATTTTTTAAAACCTCATGGTTACATAAATTTTTTGGTACCTTTCCATTTAATACCCTTACCACCTCATCAATCACAATATCTTTCAGCACATTAATTGATTTTTCAGAGTAATAGGCGTAATGCGGTGTACAGATAACATTATCCATATATAAAAGGGGATTGTCTTTATCCAGTGGCTCTTTTTCAAAAACATCTAAACCAGCACCTGCTAATTGATTGTTCCGCAGCGCCTTTATCAAGGATTTTTCATCAATCAATCCGCCTCTCGATGTATTAATAAGATATGCTGTGTTTTTCATCAGTTCCATTTCTTTTTTTCCTATAAGATGCCAGGTTTTTTCTGTTAAAGGGCAATGAAGAGAAATATAATCACTGTTTTTCAAAACATCCTGCAACGATGCTTTCTTTACACCAAAACTCTTGAGAATATCACTTTCTACAAGAGGATCATAACAAATTACCTTCATACCTAAACATCTTGCCTTTTTCGCAAGGGACCTCGCTATTTTCCCAAAACCAACCAGCCCGAGTGTCTGATTGTTTATGCTTCCAATATAGCCAGAATTATTTACAGTTTTTATTGAATCAAGTATAAAAAACTTTTTTAATCTGCGACAACATGCGAGTATAAACATTAATGCATGATCTGAAACCTCTTCAGTACAGAATTCCACAACATTCGAAACCATAATTCCTTTCTCTGTCGCTGATTTAATATCAATATTGTCCATACCTGTTCCACATCTAATAATAAAACGACATTTCTTGAGATGTTTTATCATAGTAGACGTAATCTTTGTACCTGTAAAAATAATTACATCTACATTTTGAAGGATTTTTGAGATGTTTTTTTCAATCTTTACTTCTATAAGCCGAGCACCAATTCCTGCAAGTTTTTCGTAGTCCTTTTTTCTGAATCTGTGTGCATCAGGATCAATATTTATAACAGTAAATTTATTTTTTTCATTCACCATCTGTCTTTATTTGAGAGATAATATTTTTGCAGCAACTGGTTAAAAGCGAAATTTCATGACCCACAGCAATAAATTGAAACCCCTGATTAATCCTTTTTTTTATATCCTCTGGCTGCGAAGCAATAATTCCAACAGGAACACTCGCATTTTTACATGTTTTTAGTATATACTGCACATTTTCCTCAATAGAAGGATGTTTCATATCTTTGATTAAACCCATTGAGGCAGAAAGATCATTTGTCCCTATAAAAACAGCATCAATACCCTTCACACTTATAATACTTTCGAGGTTTCTAACTGCATCTATATGCTCTATTTGAACAATAACGAGGATATTTTCATTTGACTTCTCAAAGTATTCATCAAGCCATTTCCCGAATCCACTTGCTCTGTGCGGACCAATACCACGAATGCCCTCTGGTGGATATCTTGTTGCTCTAACAGCCATCTCCGCCTGCTCTGCATTATTTACCATTGGAATAATCAAACCCATTACCCCTGTATCAAGCACTTGTTTAATCACAACAAAATCATTCCACGGAACTCTTACAATTGGTGTGGTATCTGTACCCGAAATTGCCTGAGTCATTACCTCAATTGATTCTATTCCTATAACTCCATGCTCCATATCAAAAACAAGCCAGTCAAATCCTGCCCGTGCCATTACCTCTGATATTGCTGGATGGGCTGTGATAACAAATGATCCTACAACTGTTTTACCATACTTCAACTTCTTTTTAACAATATTTTCTGGCATCATCAGAACCTCCATATCTTGAAGATAATTTGTTTTATTTTCGTCTCCCCAGAAACCGTCTTACTCTTTTTTCCCCCTACACCTTTCATAAGATAATTTTACTTCATCCTTCTTCGTTTTTCGAAAGGATTTTCTTCAATATATCCGGCCTATTGGTAGTTATAAACTGTGCACCTGTTTGAATTGTCCTAATTATGTCTTCTTCAGTATCAGGCGTCCATCCATTAATAATAAATCCACGGGACAAAAGATTTTTTACAGAGATTTTTGTAAGATAATTAAAATTAATGTCAATCTTTCTTATGCCGGATGCAATTAAATCTATAAGATTTTCAGGAATACTGCTACTTATAAGGGATGTCACAATTTCAGGAGATATGTTTCTGATTTGCTTCACATATTCAAGATTAAATGAACCAACAAAAACCCTATCTCTGAAATTACAATCATCAATCACCTTTATAAGTTTTTCTGTATCACACTGCTTTATTTCTATCAAAATCCTTGTATTTGAATCCATTGCTTCAAAAACCTCTTTAAGATGAGGAATCTTTTCTCCTGAATAACCCTTCCACCTACCTGCATCATATCTTTGTATTTCTTTATAGGTCATCTCTTTTACAAATCCAGAACCATCTGTTGTCCTATCAATCTTTTCATCATGTAAAACAATAATTTCATTATCCTTTGTCTGACGGACATCAAGTTCAATAAAATCAACGCCAAGTTCAATTGCCTTTCTAAAAGATAGAACAGTATTTTCTGGATAAATCGCGCTAAAACCCCTATGAGCAACCACTATAATAATTGATTCAAACATTTTATTTATACCTCCATGAATATTGGGCTTAACCATGCTATTTCACCATCTTCTCTTTCAATCCGTACATAAAAGTACTGTTCCCCACAATAATTCTGTTCGAACTCAATCTTAAATTGATTCTTCTTTATATTAAAGGACTTATAAATTTTCCCATCCGACATAACCACGATTCTATCAAATAATACCTCACTAACGCCTGATATCTCGAAATGTAGTTTTCTCGCGTTAACAAGAATACTGCCTGATTCAACATCGTTGATTGAAAAATTAAGAATAGGTTTTATGTTGCTTGTTGCATAACATTTTCTCTGGTAAAGAGCATTAAAAATATCTTTCCTGCCAATGTTTTTTACCTTTACAGCGGTTATTCCCTGTCTGTATAAATTTTTATAATCGTCTGGCTGCTCCTGCATATTATGAAGTTCATCTCCAGGTCTACCGTCGTGAATATCACCTCCCCCAACAAAACCAAACCTATACCCCATATTGAGTGCATCTATAACATGTTGGCCCTTTTGTTCTCCACCCATGGCTTTTATGGGCCTTGTATTTCCTTCATCAGCACCAAGTTCGCTGCTTCCCCAGACAGAATATATTTCAACAAGAACCTCAACCTGCGGATCATAACTCAAATTCCAGTTTACCCCCATTATTTTATTGGCACTATGATGCGGAATAACAAGAGCGCCGTATTTTCTTGCCACACTATAAACTGTGTCAATATTATCAATACCTGCTCTTAAAATCCGGCCCGTATTATCAGGATAATAGATATTTCTATGACCTGCCTTATGATCTGTCCATTCCTCAGCAATCAGAGTTGCAAATTTTCCCTGTTCATTAAAATCATTCGCCACACTACAAAAATAATCCCATTGCCTATTTGTAATCCATTCACTATGATCAGAAACAGAAAAAAAATCAAGAAATGCTTCTTCCTTTGCAAAGGTATAAAGTTCCTCAGGACATCTCAGTCCATCAGAAAAAAATGTTTGCGAGTGCAAATCTCCCCAATAGATTCTGTATTTTGGGTTTTCTTCGACAATAATGGGATTGGAATATGTCTCAATCCCTGTTTCAGGATGAATCAATCTAATAAACTTAATTCCTGGTTCATTGAATCTTAATCCCTGAACTCTTCCAAACCTTCTTTTATCACCAAAGAAAACTCCACTGTAATTTGAAAATTTTATTTTCCTACCTTCTATTTCAATCACAACATCTTCAATATCCCCGTCATAAACATTATCAAGATATTTTATTCCCCTCGGAGAAAGATTAAACAGCCCATTAAGTGTTGGAGGTTTCACGTAGCAACCCCAGCCAACAGGATGCGGTTCAGTTAAAACCTTGAATTTAAGGGTAAACTCTTCACCAACAGATAAAATAGATGGTGCAGATGTATAAAATCCTTTTACTTTCACATTTACCTTCTCTTCTCCTTTAGTTTCAGAGCCGCCTCTATCCCGATACTATTCCATAATTCCTCGTCAAACTCAGCACTTCTACCAGGGCAATTTTTCCTTCTACAAAGCTTACACCCACTATAATCCCTTTCTGTAGGGAATAATATTCCTGATACACTTTTGTTTGGAATCATAAGATATGTTTCTGTAAGTCGAACACCAATAAGTTTCTCAACATCCCCGAATAGGGCAAAAAGTTGTTTTTGTTGTTCAATATGCCAGATACCTGCCTCGCCACCACCAGGAGCCATTGTTGCTGTTTTATTCAGCATATATCTTTTCTTAATATATCCCATTAGTTTATTTCTTGCTATTTCAAGAAAATATCCCTTTATTGTATCCCACCAGTATTCTTTTAAGAATTCATACTGGTCAAATTTTACAGAGTTAAGTTCAGCACCACAGGTTGCAATATACGCAAAAACCCTCTCTGTGTTTTCAAGATTCTTTCTTAACGTTAAACTTGTAAATTTAACTCCATTTATAACAACAGAATCATCGGCCATTGATTCAACAAAACCTTCAAGATATATTGCTTTTGGATTAGCAATGCTTAATGCCTTATTCACAAGTTCCTTAAACTCAGTTTCATCTTCACTGCCCTCTGCAATCTTTAACTTCCTCATAAGTAACCCTGCATCAAAATCAAACTCAAAATCCTTCAATATTTCCATAACATCCCCCTTAATTTAATTTGTTTAGTATAATATCAAAGCAAAGAATTACAAAAAACATTTTCAACCTGCATACATCATCGCGAGAAATTAAAAAGATCATGGCGCACACGCCTAAAACAAAAATATCAAAAACTGGATTACCCTATGTTTTACATTTCTCGTTTTGTCTATTTCCTATTTTCATTTCTCAAAACACGCGCCAATTTTTCAACCCCCCTCTTTCATAAAGGGAGGATAAAAAAAATTTTAATTCTCAATTCTTAAGTCAAGATTCAAATTTGTTTTTCTTACATCCTCAAAAATGTCCCTTTATTTTTTCATAAAAAAGTTAAATCTCAAATAAATCAAATGGCTGAATACCTCAAGAAAAGATGCTGGACAAGCCCTGCGAGAAAAAGAATAATACAGGGAAACAAAAGAAACCATCCAATGCTTATGTTCAACATTATCCCGAGCAAAAATGGTCCACATACAGAAGCAATTCCAACAAGGGCTTCGTTAATTCCTATATTAAAACCAGATTTTTCTTCATCATTAATGGCATAGAAAACAGAAGTATAAAAAGCATGTCCTGCATATATTCCGAGAAGCCCAGCAAAAATAAAGATTGCTGCGCTCTTATAAAAAACAAGTGGCACTATCAGAGAGATTATTCCGAGAAGCTTCATAATATGATGTGAAGAAATCCTGTACCTAAAAACAGAAAAAAATGATACCGCATAACCAGCAATTGCCTGGAAGATAAAAAATACAAAAACAGCAATTCCTGCCATCTGTTTGCTGAACATAAAGGATGATATTGCCACCTTTGGAAGAAGATATCTTACCCCTGTTGTAACAAGCGCAACGCAAAAAATCTCTGCCCACGCAATCCACACATACTTCTTTACAAATGGGCTCCTCTGTGCCTCTTTTTTATCTTCTCCAATAATGACATCAAGGGGTTTCTTTATTTTTTCTGAAAGAATAATACCTGAAATAATAATTAAACTTGAAATAAATATTGGAAGCTGCGCATAAAAAACACCCGAATTTATAAGAGAACCTTCTGCAAGAGATCCAAAAGCCATTCCACCACTCCATGAAAGCGTATAAAAAGCAGAACTTTTGTGATATGCCAGCCCTGTATTATTTCCCATAAATATCTGAAAACCAACAAAGAAAAATGAAGAACAAAACCCACCGAGAAAAAGAAGAACAAAGAGAGGGAAAAGAGATACGCAGAAATAAAAAAATCCTCCAATAAAGATAAAACTTATACAACTTGCAATCATAAACCAGGGAGCATTTTTTTTACTGATAACCTTGCTCAACATAATACTCGAAAAAGAATATGTTATTCCCCACACAGAGCCGAGTATCCCCATAACAACCGAGGATACTCCAAGTTCCACTGCCCTTATAGAAGAAAAAAGAAGGACAGCAGCAACCGAAAAATCCATCAGTGCCGGAAAGATATAAATCCATAAACCCTTTTTCATTATCGTGTTCATATATTTTTCTCAAACTGGCATCTACCAAACCTGTTTCATGTCTAAATACATGGCAGCAAAAAATATGGCGAGGAATTTTATCCCATGCGTTTTTTTAACACTGTAAATACATTGCACCTTAAAGTGCTCGCTACATTCTTAATTTTATATTTTTCATCTTACAATCTAATGACCATTAAGTATTCATCACCACTTTGCAAAAGAGGAATAAGAAGCGAAAAAAATTACAAAGTATAAACAATACAAAAGAAAGCAGGAAAAGAGTTTACCGCGACCACGCGGGGCTATAACAGTTTTCCTTATCTCCTGTCAATTGACGTAATTCACCTGTAAATACATCAACAATCCATATTGAACATTTGTAATTCTGTCTTCTTGTAAAAACTATATGCCTGCTATCTGGCGCCCAGGAAACAGATTCAGACCAACCAATTTTCACTGGAAGCAAGGAACTCTTTTTACTACCAGTATCATATATAACCATCTGAAAAATACCCTGCGTCCTAATCAAATAGCATATATATTTTCCATCAGGCGACCAAACTGGCGCTACTGCGTAATCATATCCATAACTTATTCTTCTGATACCCGCACCATTTCTATCCATTATGTATATCTGGGGTCTACCACTTCTATCAGATGAAAAAACAATATACCTACCATCAGGTGAAAAACAAGGACTTGTATCAATTCCGGATGAATGCGTCAGACGTCTTAAAATATTTCCATCCAGGGCAGCAAGATATATTTCAGGATTACCATCCTTACTTAATACAACAACCATTTCTGAATTTACCTTTGAAAAATCGACAAACGCATTGATACCAGGAAATGAAAAAATGGGCATTTCCTGTTTATTTGCCAGATCAAACAATACAACCGATGGATAGCCTGTTTTATATGAAATATAAGTCAGTTTATCGTCTGAAAGAAATTTTGGAAAATCTTTAATACAGGGTGAATCCGTAATCTGAATTTTATTTTCTCCATCATAATCAACAATAAAGATTTGAGAACTTCCTGAACCACCCGAAACATACGCAATCTTTGTTTTTGCGATTGGCTGCCTGCCAGTAAGATAATAAACAATATCATCACAGGCAGAGTGGGCATTATCAGCCGGCAATGTTGAAATAGGATATACCTTTTTTAATCTTTCAGAATTATCTGTATCAACGAGTTTAATCTCAATCATTTGTTGATTTAATAACCTTACAATACAAACAAATTCGCTTTTTTCTGTTAAATCTTTGATTAACGAAACATCAGTAGTTTTATTAGAAAATAAACCCTGAACTGTGAAATATCCTGAGTAGTTAAGGTCTCTACTAAGTGTTTTAATGAAGGTAGAACAATATCTGTTTTCTTCTCCGATATAAAGGATACTGATGCCTGTCTTGCCCTTAAATTCCTTTGATATTGAAAGGAAAATCTTTTGCGATTCCTGCGAAAAACATATTCCTGCAAGAAAAAAAAGAACAACAACTGCATTATAAAATTTATTCATTCTACACCCCTGGCAGAAAACTCTGCTGAAACATCGATAAAATCAAGCGCAATACCCGAAGGCAAAGATGGAAAAGGAGAACTTTTCCGCACTGCATTAACAACAGAAGAATCAAAGTCAGATGATCCAGATGTTTTTTCAATAATAACATCTGAAACTGAACCATCCTTGTTTATTCTAAAAGAAACAGTTGCTTTTTCACCCTTCAGTGCAGATGAAGATGGCCTTCTCCAGTTCTTATAAATCCTTGTTTTTATCTCGTCTATGTAATATGGCGGAACATAGACATTCTGCGAAGATGAGGAAACAGAAGTAATATTGGATTGAACACTCCTTAAGGTATTACCAGATAATAACTTTTTATTACCTGTGGATGTAATATTCCCAGAGAAACTCTGCCCTGGCTGTTCCACAGAAGAACCAGAATTCTCAATCTTTGCAAGTAATTCTCCCTCATATTTCTTAGCCGAGAAATTTCCAGAAGAATGCCCTGTTGCACCTGATGAACCTTTTGTGTTATAGCCAGGCTGGGAAGAACCTTTTATGTCTGAAATCTTTGATACCAGTGTATCCCTGTATGCCCTGCCTGAAAATGTTTCCCCCACATCTTTCCCTCTGCCCTTGACTTCCCCTGATGCTGAAACATCCTGTCGCTTTGTTATTCCAGTTCCAATGGACATCTCAAGATTCTTCGCATAATCATTAATACCCGGTTGTCCAGATGGAATATATGTTTTGTTTCCCTGTGTTGATATGCCTTCGGAAATTAAACCTTCCCCATAGTCCATTTCATCCGTATAACTGGAAGCATCCCCTCCAATGAATTCATTTGAAATATCAATAATATCAGCAATATAAACCGTTGCGTCAGTATCAGGGACCTGTCGAGTTTTAACAGAAACAAGACATAATAAAATCAGGATGTGAAAAATCAATGAAAATATAAACCCTGTCTCACTTGTTTTTTGGTTTGTGCAAATAGATATGTTATTCATTTCTTTATTGATATAGGAACCTTAATGTACTGTCCTGCGTATATTCTGTCTGATGTAAGGTTATTAATACTTTTCAAAACAGCCACGCTCGTATGATAACGAAAAGCAATACTGCTTAAGGTATCTCCTGGTTTTACAATTATATAAGAATAAGCCGGGATAATTGATGTTTCTGTCCTGACAGAATCAAGAGAAGTAATCTGCGCTTTATAAAGAGCAAGAGCGCTTTCGCTTTTTGAAATATCCTCGAGAATATCTTTTATCCTTGCATAAAATTTCATCCTTTCTTCAATTTCCTTTGCATATTTTTCCTCAAGATATTTTTTCTCCTGCTGCATTGAATCTTCTATCTTCTGTGAATAATTAGCAACAGATGAGGACACGTTAATAAGTCCCTCTAAATTTTTGATTCTGTTATCAAGAATCTGTATTCCACTTTCATGTCTTACAAGTTCAGAAATAATAATTGAAAATTTCTGTTTTAGCTGCGCATCAATATCATTAAATGATTTATTGATACCTTCATCAAACCTCTTTGAAAGACGGATGTTTTCGTCTTCTATTTTTTTATTTGTCGCTCTTATTACACTTTCATGTCTTGTAATCTCATCAAGAATAATCCCGAGTTTTTTCTCGAGTGTATTTGAAATATTTTTCTCTATTTGGACATTGTTTTTTTCGATGGCATCTATTCTTTTCTCAATCTGGTTAAGTAAATCTGATTGCCTTGCATTGATTTCAGCCTGTTTTGTGAGTTCTTCTATAAATACCTTTGTCTTTTCATTTGATATACGCTCAATTTCCTTGGCTGCGAGCAATTTTGAATCTATTAAATTTTTTTCAATTTCATTTTGAAAAGTATCTTGGGTTTTTTGAAGTTCAAGAAAATTCTGCTGGAGGGTGAGAAAATTCTGATTAAGAATTTGATAACTTTTAACAAGATCATTTGCTAAAGAGATGGTTTTGTTCTGGATTTCTGATAATTGATTTATCCTGCTGTTAAGTTCGCTTATCATTGAGCGCATATCTTGCTGGAAATCTTCATTTTTTTGATATAGGGAAGATTCCATATCATTAAGGCGATTCTCAATCTTTTCCATCCTATCAGAAATATCACTAACTCTTGTAGCAATAATAGAAATCCTTTCATCATTAGATTCACCCTGCACATTTCCACCAGTAGAAGCCAAATTTATCTTATTTATTCCTGTTGGTTCTGGTTCTCGAACCCCTGTTTGAAAGCTTCCTGTATCCAGCTGCATACACCCGCAGAGTAATATCATAAATAAAATTACTGGAAATAAAGACCTCATATATCCTCCACCCATTATTATTGCTTATTCGCTGGTTTTCTTTACACCGAGTTTAAACTCACACCTTCTATTTTTTGCCCATGCCTGCTCATTATGTTCAGGGTCAGCAGGTTTTGAAAAACCATAACTAACAGTATGAATTCTTTCTGGAGAAATCCCGAGTATAATCAAAATCCGTCTTATGGCAAGAGCCCTTTGCTCACCAAGCACAAGGTTATATTCACGCGTCCCTCTTTCATCACAATGTCCCTCAATCAGAACATGAACCTCAGGATGCTGCTTCAGGTAAGATGCAATCTTTTTCAAAACATCCTGATACTTTTCTTCAACCTGATAACTGTCAAATGAAAAATAAATATTTTCAAAAATCTCCTTTGCAGAATCGTCAATCTGGGTCGCAGGTAAAAAATCAATGTCTGCTGGTATTCTCTGAAGTGGGACATCCCCTGATTCAAGGGCTGACTTAAAATCATAAATTGTCGCAAGACCTTCGCCTGAAAGTGGCTGTTGTTTTTCTTCTGTTGTATCGGTTACAGGTCTGGATGAGATATCAGATTGCCCCGAGGGAATACCCTGCTCTAATACTTTTGTGGATTCAGATGGTTTTTTTATTGATTGACACCCTGAGAATAAAATAAATGATATGCAGATGCAAGGAGTGATAAATCTCATTTTTCCCTCCAGTGTTTTGTGTTCAAATTTTCTTTGTTCCTGGCATATAGCACTGATGATATTCTATCACAGAATTAACATACAATTCACTACTGTTTAAGTATCACAAATACAATCATGGTTGACTGAAAATCATATTCAATGTAAATTATCATCAAGGCGGCCACCAACTGATTAAAAAACCGAAAGGAGACAAATGAAAAAAGTAAAGATATTGATAGTAGCATTATTTATAATGGTTGCGGGTTGTTATGCCCAGGTATTGCAGATTGCACCAATGAAAAAAGATCCTGCAGTAATTTCAAGGTTTCTAACAGTTCCTCTCGAGGAGTTTGCAAACGAAAAAGGAAACCTTCCAACCACTGAAAAATCAATAATGGTCGCTGGTATTCCATTTCAACTGATAAACAAACAGGATGTGGATACGGTTTCATTGAAAAACGTTTGCTGGAAGGACTGGCAGAAGGATCCAAGTTCCTATTACTCTAATTATGACCTTGCACCAAAAGAACCAGACCCAACAAGAATTATGACACATATACCTGTTGACTATTATAGCTCAATCTATATCCTGGCAAATTGTGATAATAATAGAAATTTTAATAATGTCGTTACATTCAGGATTGGGAAATTCGGTGGATCAGGACAAACAAAATACACTGATTTTTCAGTGCAGGTTCCCAGAGCTGAATCTCCGAGAGGCGGAATGGGATTAATAAAAACAGATAACGAAAACATCTTTCTTATAAAAATCCCCCTTAATCAAGAAATATGGCAGGATTTTAAGAATCAATTCACCATAGATGTTGATATAACAAAAGAGGTTCGTCTGGCAATCCGTAGACCAGATCCCTGCAGGTATCAAACAAGACCTCTCGGACTGCCATGCGGTGTCAAAATTTATGGAATTACCTTCGAACGAGCACCAGTAAAGATGGAGGTAAGCACAGATGAACCAGGTCATATTTTCAACCAACCCCAAGTTCCTCAATTTAATATAATACTAACAAAATTGTCCAATGTAAGGCAATGCGAAATTGAGGCAAAAACAACAGATTATTATGGAAACACTACAACATTTTTAGTTTCTGATATTAACCTGCCCTATGGCACATCTCTCTGTGTTCCATTAAAATTAAATGTCTCAAAAAGAGGTTATTATGATCTTGCAATTACACTAAAAATAAACAAGCAACCTTTGTATACAAGGTACACAAGTTTCGCGCTTTTACCCAAAGATAACCGTAAATATCGCAATGAATCCCCATTTGGTACATGGGATTTTAGTGGCGGACATTTTACCTGTAATGATCCTGATATTATTGGTCCACTTTATGTAAAGGCAGGCCTGAGATATGGTATGTTTGGATTTTCAGATGAGTCAAGGGAAAAATATGGAGTTATAAAAGGAAACGACATGAAACTTGACCCTGATGGAATAGAAAAACTTGCAGAGAAAATTAAAACCGATACATCAATAAAACCCCCTGAACGACTTATGATTTTCCACGAAAACGCCATATCAGGAGAGCACATAATGAGAGTTCCTGATGTTTTCACAGGAAGAAAGTATATCCTCAGCGAAGCAGAAGAAAAAAAATTCAAGGAGATGTGGGATATAGCAGAAAAAACAGCAAAAGCAATAAGAAAATATTTTCCTAAAACAGAGATTTATTTTGGAAATGGAGCACCGCAATTGCTCGAAGAATTTTGCAGAAATAAGTTTCCAGCAGAATTACTCGGCTCAAGAGGAAATGAAGCAGGTAATTTTATGAGAATGCCTGAAACTCAACCACCTGATTTTATTGCAAATAATGCTGGGCTGTGGATGGATAGGATGATTCTTGATTACTATGGATACAAAAATACTCCCTTAAGGCAATGCTATGAAATGTGTTATCCAAATACAAACCCTGGCAATCTTTCACCAGAAACCCAGGCAAGATACCTTGTAAGACATATGATGCATTCACTCGCATGGCGTATTCCAATAATAAGAACTGGAATAATAACTGATGTGGGAAATTCTTATTATTTCAGCAATTGGGGCGCAGCAGGATTTTGCTATGGCCTTCCTGATATAAGACCAAAACCAGCATACGTTGCTATTGCCACGATGACACAGATGCTTGATGGTGCTTCTTTTGTCCGTCCTGTCCCGACTAATTCTGTAGTTGTTTATGCGCCTGAATTTAGAAGAAAGGATAAAAAATATGTTGTTTGTTTATGGACGATAAGGGGAGAAAAACAGGTCAAATTGATATTTGGAAAAACAGGAAAGGCGACAATAACAGATCTTATGGGAAACGATGTTCCTTTACAGATAAAAGAAAACTCGTGCTCAGTAGTTGCTTCAGTAGATCCCATATTCATCACCTCGGATTCTGAGGTTAAAAATATTATATGTGGAGCAGCATTAATGAAAAAAAGACCAGTTGGTGAAACTTTCTTAATCTCAAATGTTTCAAATCTTGATGACTGGACTATTGAACAGGATAATAATCGTGAACTTGAGATTTACAATTTTACCTGCCCGAGAAAAAAGGGAGATTTTAGGTTCAATATTGTTGATTCTTTTGAAGGCGAAACAAATGTTCTGCAGGTCAAACCCAAAATACCTGTTGATGGGTCTGAATATCTGCCAATGTATCAGGTTCTTTCTCACAAAACAGGTATTGAAATTCCGGGTGTACCAACAAAGATTGGACTTATGGTTAATGGAAATGGCGGCTGGGGCAGGATAATCTTTGAACTCGAAGATGCTTCTGGCCAGAGGTGGATCTCAATTGGTGCAGAGCAAAAGGGCGAGCCAACAAGATGGATGGCTGACTGGTTCAAACCAGAGGAATTCTCGCAACTAAAATCAGCAAATCTTTGTGATTGGAATACAGATGATGTATGGCAAAGAAGTTATATTAATTTTGAGGGTTGGAGGTATCTTGAATTTCCACTTCCAGGAAATTATCCAGGAGAAAATTATCACTGGCCTTACAGCAGCCAGTGGAGATTTTCAGGAGATGGTATTGTGAAATATCCATTGAGGTTTAAAAAACTCATTATTACAATCCCTGAAAAAATCCTATACCTGACAGAATATAAACCAGTAGAAAGACAAGAAATCTATCTTAAAGACATAATGGTTACATACGAACCACCAGAAATTGCATTTAAACCAGAATGAGCATAAGGAATAGTTTTATTTTTTTAATTGTTTTCTGCCTGTGTACACCACAGTTAAAATGTGCACCTGTGAAAACCGGCATAGAAGTATTGCGTGAACGAAATTTTGATGTACTGCGCGGGAAGAATGTGGCTATTATTACAAATCAAACAGGCATTGACTCTATGTTCAGATTGAGCGTTGATATCTTAAGAAACGAGACATCCTTGAAACTTGCGGCAATACTTGCACCAGAACATGGGTTTCTCGGAGGAGTTCAGGGAGAAATTAAGGATTCAAAGGATAACAAAACAAACATACCGGTTTTCAGTTTATACGGATCCTCGAGAACAATACCCGATGATAAAATAAAAAATATAGATGTTATTGTTTTTGATATACAGGACATAGGATCAAGATCATACACATACATAAGCACATTGAAAATTGCAATGGAGGCAGCGGCAAAAAACAAAAAAGAGTTTGTTGTGCTAGATAGACCAAATCCTATTAATGGAATTATTGTCGATGGACCTATTCTTAATGAGAATTTTAAATCTTTTGTGGGTATTGCCGAAATTCCATATGTTCATGGAATGACTGTTGGTGAATTGGCTTTACTCTTTAATGATGAATCTAAAATAAAATGCAATCTTACCGTTATTCCAATGAATGGCTGGAAGAGGTCTATGTCATGGCAGGATACTGGTCTACCATGGGTTCCAACATCCCCCCATATTCCTGAACCTGATACACCCTATTATTATCCAATCACAGGACCAATTGGAGAATTATCAATTGTAAACATTGGCGTTGGATATACCCTACCCTTTAAGATTGTAGGAGCCCCCTGGATTGATGCAGAAAAATTTGCGAATGAATTAAACAAAAAAAATCTTGATGGAGTTATCTTCCATCCATTCTATTTTAAGCCATACTATGGTATCTTTAAGGATCAATTCTGCAAAGGTGTCAGGATAGTAATCAGCGATAGAAACAGTTTTAAGCCATTCGAGATATGCATTGCAATTATGGATACCCTTATAAAACAATATCCTGAAAGGTTTAATTTTTCCCTTGTAAAAGACAGAACTAAAACATTCGATAATGTCTGCGGCACTGATACCATACGAAAGGATTTGATCTCTGGCAGCACAGATAAAACAATCATAAATAAGTATAAAAGGGACCTTGCCAAATTTATTGAAAAAAGAAAAAAATACCTCCTATATGATTAATATTGGACATACGGGGTCAACTCTTGACTCTTGACAGATGAGGATATAGCATTTAGTGATTTGATGATTTGATAACTCAAGACATGGAGAATACTCTACATTAAAAAGGAGTAAAACACTATGAAGAAAACAATCAGCAATGATAAAATCTTTTTACTGGATGATAAATTAAAATATCAGAAGGATGCCATTGTAAGCAAGGAGATATTGAATAAAAAATCTGGAACAATTACCCTCTTTGCTTTTGACAAAAACCAATCCCTCAGTGAACATACTGCTCCTTTTGATGCCTTTATCTATGTTGTTGATGGTTCTGTAGATATAACAATAGCCAGAGAAACAAACACCCTGAAGAAGGGTCAGATGATTATAATACCAGCAAATAAACCACATTCGCTTAAAGCGATTGCAAGGTTCAGGATGTTACTGGTGATGATTCGTTCTTGATGGAAAAAGGGATTTTCAAGGTTTTATTTTCTCGTCCAGGATAAGTGTTTCTCTTCTGCATTGAGGACAGATAACCTTAAAAATATCTGTGTATCTGAAAGGTTTTTCAATCTTTCTCTCGGATATTCCAGAATAAACTGTTAAAAGTTCTTGATTAATATTTAGAAGAATTCCCTGGGCAAAACTCAGGTGTCCAATCTTCTTTATTGCCCAGATAAGATGTTTCTTCGCCCCAATAATCCTTCCGCAGGACCTGCAAATAAGAAGTTCCTGCTCAACAAAATGACTATCCTGCCCCTGATGGAAATATGCAAGATCAAACTCCTTAGAAAGTTTAATCCCCTGATTGTCTGCAATACAATTTGCTTCGCATTGACCGCAAAAAATGCATATTCCCGAATAATGCGTAAGTTTACGTGTACCCATAAAATTTTTCTCATCAACTCTATCCTCAAGTTGTATCGCACCTGCAGGACAAACAATAGAGCATGCTCCACATCCAACACATTTTTCAGGATTAAAAACCGGCTTCCCGCGAAATTTCTCAAATGGGATATGTTCCTCATATGGAAATTTTGTCGTATACGGCTTTGAAATCATACTTTTTATTGCTTCTCTTAATTCTCTTATTTTTGGTTTTCTCATCTTTGTTCTCGATTTTTTTAGGATTTATCAATGTCTTCCTTAAATTTATCAACAACACTCTTCTTCCATAGTTTCACACCACCAATATATGAAGCCCTTGCAAGGGCATGTTCTGTTGTAGGAGATATAATTAAAATAAACAATAAACACAAAAACGCCTTTGCAGAAAGTGGAGATAGCCCGGCGATTACCATTGTTCCCAAAAGTATCAATGATGTACCCATCGCAACGCATTTCAATGATGCCTGAAGTCGATTATATAAATCCGGCAATCTAATAAGCCCTACGCAGCCAACAGCATCAAAAATCACTCCAAAACACATTAAGGCAAACCCTATATTTTCTCTCATATTTTTTCCTCAGTCATCAAAGCCTCTTCCTTCAAGAAATTTTGAAAGCGCCAGAACACCGATAAAATTCAGCAATGACCATACAAGAGCAGAGGTAAGATAAAACTCTTTTCCTGTCCTTACACTCATAAGCGCGCCAAAAGCCACAATCATAATCCCCAGTATATCCATAGCAACAGCCCTATCTGATGCTGTTGGACCCCTCGCCATCCTAAATAAACATAAAAAAGCGCAACAAGTCAAAGACACCATTAATATATTTATCATCATTCAAATATCCTTTTTAAGATACGTTCAAACCTTCTTATAACATATGCTCCGGGTTCTTCTGCGCCAATATGCCGTATAAAAGCCATATGGATATAAAGATAATTATCCTCTGAAACCTCAACAGTAACAGCACCAGGAGCAAACCCAATACAGTTTGCAAGGATTCCAATAGCAAACTCTTTTTTTAAATTCGTCTTAACCTTTATTATTCCTGGGTTAATAGGCAATTCAGGATGTAGAACCCTGTATGCAAAATCAAAACTTGCGTGAAGAAATTCCCAGAAAAACACAAATACAAAACAAATAAACCACATATACCTCTTTGGTTCAAAAAACTTATGAGGAGATTCTGTAAAAACATCTCCAAAGAGTATACCCACAAAGATGCTTACAATTATTCCAACAAGAAAACTCTGGTAATCAAATCCCCAAGGCGTAAATGGCCAAACAAGCAAAACCCATACAATCAAAGAAAATAAAGCAAGAACAATTTTCCTCATTTTCCAAAAACCTCTCCTATGTATTGATTAGTCCCTCCAGCAAGAGCATTTACAACAGGACCAAAAACACCATTGACCCCACCTATGGCAAGCAGTCCGCCTATGGTACACAACACTGCAAGAATAATAAGGGATACCCTCATCAACGAAGGAACCTCTTTTATATCCTTAACTTGGCTTTCATCAAATTTATCCCCATTGCCAAAAAATACATATCTCTGAATTTTAGCAAAGTATGCAAGGGTAAGGATACTTCCTATAACTGCCCATAATGCAGAAAAAGGCCTGCCCGCTTGAATAGCAGCAATAATTATTATCAGTTTACTCCAGAACCCATTAAATGGCGGTATCCCGGATGTAGAAAAAAATGCAATCAGAGAAGATACAGAGGTAACTGGCATTTTTTCTGAAAGACGTCCGAGTTTCCTAAGATTAAGATTCCCTGTTTCATATTCAACACTGCCAGAATTAAAAAACAACAGGGACTTAAACAATGAATGATTAAAAAGATGAAAAACACCTCCAAGGATACCCAGTGGACTTCCAAGCCCAAAGCCAAGTATTATATAACCCATATGACTTATACTATGATATGCAAGCAATCTCTTAAAATTCCATTGCCCGAGCGCCATCAATGCTCCAATGATTATAGACGCTATGCCAAAATAAACAAATAGATTCGCAATTACCTGACTCATACCAAATACGTTATAGGTCAACCTCATTAAAACATATATTCCGAGTGATTTTATGATACCCCCAGCAAGAAGTGCAGAAACAGGGGCAGGTGCAGCTGTATATGCATCAGGAACCCATGCGTGAAATGGAACAATTGCTGCCTTTGTTCCAAATCCAACGAAAAAAAGGACAAATGCAAAAATTACAACACTATCCGTGCCATATTGCTGAATAGAAGTAACGATATGCGCCATATTAAGGGTTGCAAATCTGCCATAAAGAAGCGCAATCCCGAGAAAAATAAAATAGGTTGCAATCATATTTATAACAAGATACTTAAAAGATGCCTCGAGATCCTTTGAACCACAGCCAAATCCAACAAGAGCATAAGAAGCAATGAGGGCAATTTCGAGGAAGATAAACATATTAAAAAGATCTCCTGTAAGTATAACACCATTCATCCCTGTTATAACCAGAAGTAAGAGGGAATAATAGCGAAGTTTTGATGTATAGATTTTTTCCATATAATCAACTGAAAACAAACATGCCATAAACCCTATAAGATTAACAATAATCAGCATCATACTGCTGAAGCCATCAAGAACAAAAATAATACCAATTGGAGCAGGCCATCCACCCATCTGATAGATACACTGATGATTAAGTGTTTCAAGCGAAAAAAGGAAAAGAATAAACGTAATCACGCTCGAGGACACGTCAGGAAACCACTTTAACCTGTGGCTGACAATCGGAATAAGAAAAGCGACAGCAGCCGGTATTGCTATAAACAAAGAAAGATTATCCATTTCTCCTGCCTCTCTACTTTTTAAGTCTGTTCATTTCAGTAATATCAAATGTCCCATACCTCTGGTATAGCCGTATTGCAAGAGCAACCATTAATATTAAAGTCCCAAGCCCTGTTACAATTGAAATAAGAACCATTGCCTGAGGTAAGGGATCAACGGACATTGTTTTAAAATATTCCATCACAGTATTTGGCTCGACAATAGGTACAACCCCATTTTTTCTCCATCCGAGCAAAATTAAAAAAAGATTTACGCTGTATTCCATAATCAAGAAACCAAGAATTATTTTTACTATATTCTTCTTACAGGTAACCCCATACAATCCAATAACAAAAAGAATAAAACACAAGGTATAAACCATTTTTAATTCTTCTCCTTGAAATTATCAAAAAATTCCGTAGATATAAGGCGTCTTGTACCATCAATCTCGATAACTCTTCTAACTGCAAGAATAATAAACACCATAAACAATCCAGTACCAATATTAACAGCAATTATAATATTATAGATTGGCAATAGTCCTGCGCTGAAAAGGCGAAAGTTCGCAGATGGAAAAATTTTTTCGAGAAAATTCGAAAAAAACCCGCCAAACAAAATACCGCAGCAACCGAGTACCAAAAATAACAGCGCAGCAGAACAATTAAAAATATATGCAGGTGTCTTACCGAATGATTCAAGAATTACATTCTTCCCAAATGCAATGGTCATAAGTATAAAAACACACCCGAGGACAATCCCTCCCGAAAATCCACTTGCAGGGCTTATATGTCCATAAAGAGTCAGATAAATCCCAAAGAGAAAAATAAATCCCTCAACCATTCGCACAGTATTCTTCACAATTAAACTCATGCCAGTTCTATTATTTTTTTTCATCGTGATTTCCAGTTTTCTTCTTACGACTTCTTACCCTCATTATGGCAAGGGCTCCCCATATCCCCGCAAATAGCGCACATAACTCAGCAAAGGTATCAAGCCCCCTATAATCAAGAAGTATTGCTGTCAAGATATTACTCGATCCTGTTTGTTTAAATCCAGAAGAAATATAATTATTTGAGGGAGCAGCGCTGATTCTTTCAATCCCTGGAGTACCAAACTCTGGAAGCGACCAAAATGCCCTTAAACCAAAAAGCGAAAAAACAAAAAGAAAAGCAAGTGTAACAGTAAGTCCAAAAAATTCCCTGTCTCCATCTATTGTAACAAGATCATGCCTGATGGTTGCCTTAATAAGAATAATAACCGTTAAAACCTCAACCACAAGTTGGGTGCTTGCTATATCAGGTGCTCCGAGAAGCAAGAAACAGATACTCGCGGCAACTCCAACCGCACCAACAGAAATAACAGACGAAAGAAGATCCTTTGTTTCAAGGGCAATAATAGCGCCAATAACCATAAACACCAGAAAAAATTCTACAAGAACTTCAGTCATCTTTTAACTCTCCTGACGCAGGAAAATATTCAATACAAAAATTGATATAAATCTTAAAATTATCCCTCATCCTGTTTACTTTCAATTCTACATTTTCTATCCTACACCCTGTAATTTTCAATTATCTCCTTTATAACACCTTAATAAGGATACATCGCCATAATCTACCATCTTAAAAAAACATAAAGCAGGGTTATCAATCCAAAAAGAATCCAGGTTAAATATGTTCCCAGTATCCCTGAATGTAATGAACGAAATCCTTCACTGAAGTACATTGTAATTGACTTGCAAACCTCATAAAGATCAAGTGTCTTCCTTTCTGCTGCATGGTACATTGACCTTAAAAATTTCAGATCCTTTACTGTATTATAAAATTCAGTCCCTGAAGGTCTCATATCCTCACTTTGAACCTCCCCGCCAATAAAGGGCTCTGCAATCCTCCTTTTCTTCGGCACTGTAAGAGGATAAAAAAGCAACCCGAGAATAATCCCGGCTATAAGCAGAGCAAGCGGTAGAATCAGAGTAAAAATATTCTCAATATCAATTGATGGAACAACGGGAATAAGCAACCTGAACAAAGGAATCCTGATGAAAAATACACCAAAAATCAAACACAGAATCGCAAGCACAACCATGGGAAATACCATTGTCCAATGAGATTCCTTGATATCCTTTGTTTTTATTGTATCAGAATGTCTTCCGAGGAAAACAGCATGAATAATCTTCATAAAACTCGCAAGAGTTAATCCGCTTCCAATTAATGCCATAATAATCCACAAAATCCATGATGGCTCTCCGTTTTTACTGCCTTCAATCAAACCCTGATAAATCATCCATTTAGAAAAAAACCCATTAAAGGGAGGGATTCCACTGATAGCAAATGATGCAAACATAAATGATAAAAAGGTCAATGGGAGATTTTTCGCAAGGCCACCGAGATTGTCAAGATCAGTACTCCCGGATTGTTTTTCCACGCTTCCTGCCCCGAGGAAAAGACAACACTTATATATTGCATTATTTATCATATGAAAAAGTCCACCGCATATCCCGATAGGATTTCCAGAAGCAATACCAACAACCATATATCCAACCTGACTGACAGCATGGTATGCAAGAAGTTTCTTCATATTGTGCTGAATCAAAGCAAGAAACACTGCACCAATAATTGTTATTGCGCCAACCAATCTAAGCAAAAACCATAAGGACTCATGATAGGAAAAAAGATTAAGACACACCCTCGCAAGAAGATAAATACCAAGTAGTTTATCAAGAGAAGCAGGAAGAAAAGCAATCACAGGAACAGGAACACTTTCAGAAATTTCAGGAATCCAGGTATGAAGCGGCATTACCCCTGCCTTTGCAAAGGATGCGCATATAAAGCATAAAAAAGCACAGGCACCAAGCCATCTATCAATCTGCAGATTTATATCAGTTATATTGATACAACCAGTAAGCACCCATAATAGTGCAATCCCGAGTATAAGAAATGAATCACTCCCGCCAACGATAATAAATGTTTTCTTAGCAGGATATGATGCATCTGGACCTCCAAGACCTACCATAAGATAAAGCGTAATCGCAAGAATACCCCAGAACACAGCCATCAATATAAGATTATTGGAAACTACAGCCCCAATAGCCGCTGCTAAAGTCCATAACAGATAAGCATAATACCTGTTTATAAAGTTATTTATAAATTTATAACTGTATGTAGCAATAACCAGGCCAAAAAAGCCAATACCGAGGAGAGTCAAATTCGTTAGGTTATCCCATAAAAACCACCTTTCCACTGGCGAGGGTGGGTCGCTGAATAAATACAAAAATACCACAAACAACACAAAACAAACATCAAATGCAATTCCCCATATCAGGGTTCTCATCCTGTCAGGAAGTAGAAGACACAATAATCCTGCAATAAAAGGAATACCAATTAGATAGTATATTATTTCCATTAATTATCCCTTTCCCAATTCTTCTCTTCCCATCTTGAAGGCGCAACTCCAATTTCTTTTTCTATCTTCCTTGTTTTTTCTTGACTCAACCTGATAAAATCAGATCCATCAAGAATCTTTTTCTGTGTATTTACATCATAGGCAACGATGGCTCTTTCAGTACAGCAGTAACATGGATCAACACCTGCCAGGATAATGGTAACATCAGAAATTGTTTCACCAATGCAACTTGCCTTAAATGTTGGAATATTATTAAAACTTGGAGCCCTTATTTTATGTCTTAATGGGCTGCCTGTCCCATCACTTCTAACATAGTGAAAACATTCTCCCCTCGGCGCTTCATAGTGACCTATTCCCTCACCTGGCGGAATATTACGAACATCAATGGAAATTTCTCCTTTTTTCCCTTTTAGGTTATTAAGACACTGCTCTATAATCTTCATAGATTCAAAACATTCGAGAAGTCGCACAACTGCCCTGGCAAAAACATCTCCCTCGTTCTGAGTAATAACCTTCCATTCAACAAGGTCATATGCAGCGTGAGGGCTATCTCTTCTTACATCAATATCAAGTCCTGATGCACGAGCAACAGGACCAAGTGCACCAAATTCTTTTATATCTTTGTCTGTTAAAACTCCTACGCCTTTTAATCTTGCGGCAAGCACAGGGTCATCAAGAACTGCATTTGTAAGCATATTAAGTTTTGGCTTAAGGTCTTCAAGAATTTTTCTTATTATTGGTATATAAGCATCATCTATATCTCTTCTCACACCACCAATCTTCATCATTGCATAATGATTTCTGTTGCCGGTAATCATCTCCATAATATCGAGAATCGGCTCCCTGTATTTCCATGCCCACATAAAAACAGTATTATATCCGAGAAAATGACCCGCAAGTCCAACCCAGAGGAGATGGCTGTGAATCCTTTCAAGTTCTCCAATAATACAGCGGATATATTTTGCCCTTTCTGGAATTTCAACCTTCGCAAGATCTTCAACTGCATTGCAGTATGCAATTGGATGAGAGGTTGAACATATCCCACAAATTCGTTCAACCAAAAATGTAATCTGGTCCCAGTGTTTACTCTCAGAAATTTTTTCAATCCCTCTATGGTTATATCCCGCTATCCATTCTACATCTACAACACGTTCACCATCACAGTAAAGGGCAAAGTATTCCGGTTCCTCAAAAAGCGGATGATAAGGACCTATGGGTACAATTACCTTTTTCATTTTTTGCCTTTCTGACTATCTTTTCTCAATGGAAAAACACCCTCTGGATATTCTTCAGTAAGAAGAAACCTTTTTAGTTCAGGGTGGTTCAAAAATTTTATGCCAAGAAGTTCATACATTTCCTTTTCTATGTTAAGAGCCCCTTTAACAACAGGAGTCAAAGATTCAATAACAGGGTCTTCCCTATCAAGTAATACCCTTAATGAAACAATAACATCTTCCCTATCAATTGAAAAATGGTATAAAACTTCCATACTATCAAGGTTATCAACACCAGTAGCAGTAATAAACCTTGCATCCATATCATTAAAGATGAATTTAGCAAAATCAAGAAGGTCCTTCTTATCTATTTCAATATAAATCCTTATGTCTGAGTGTATCTTAATATTTATTATCCTATCCGAAAATCTTTTTTTTATTGTCTCAAGTGTATCCATTTTCCCCTCACTTAATACTATTAAGCAACTTGACAATCCCGGCTATCATTGCCTCTGGTTTTGGAGGACAACCAGGAATATAAACATCAACAGGTATTATCTTATCAAGAGGACCTGCCATAGTATAACCATCTCTAAACATTCCACCTGTACAGGCACAACTTCCTATAGCAACAACAAAACCAGGTTTTGGCATTTGCTGATATAGTTTTTTTACTCTTTCAATATTTTTAAGTGTTCCTATGCCGGTGACAAGAAGAACATCCGCATGTTTAACACTTCCAGCAAGAGTTATCCCGAATCTCTCAATATCAAATCTTGGAGTAAGACAATCCAGTATCTCAATATCACAGTTATTACACGATCCCGTAGAAAGATGAAAAACAAAAAGCGATTTTTTCAGTGCCTTCTTTCTTAAACTAAGAACCATTAATACTCCTTTTATTGATACAGGTAGTGCAAAACCTGGCTAAACCTTAGCAATGTTTTTTCTTTACAATAGTCTCAAAAGTTTTTATAACCCTACCCCTCTAAATTCCTCGTCCCCTTTTCCCATTTTCCTTCCTTAGTAAAAGGAAGGTCGAGATGGATTTCCCAAAAATCCCATTAAATTTCAAAATTCAGAATTTTAAATAACTTTTGTCCCACCCAATGCCACTTAACAACCCAATGCAGCAAGGACTATTGCAAACAAGCCAAACATTGTCAACCATCCCCAGGAAAATTTCAAGATTTGATCTATTCTAAGGCGGGGATTTGTGTTTTTAATAAGAACTATCAAAATAAGCACGAGGATATATTTTAGTATCCCGACTACAGGATTAGAAAATCCCCCCATAAAATAAATGACAAAAAACGATATTCCAACAGAAAGCAATATCCACTTCATCAATTTGAACAATGCAAGAGAAAGCCCAGAGTATTCAACAATTGTTCCTGCTGCAAGTTCTGTTTCTGCTTCAGAGACATCAAAAGGAACATAACCAATCTTTCCCATAAAGGCAATAATCCCAACAAAAAATGCAATAAATCCCGAAAGATATCCGAGGTTAATTCTGTAAATGTGCTGTAGTTTCACAATCTCAGCCACCTCTGTGGTGCCAAATTTTACAACAGGCACAAGTAAAGCAAGAATAAAGGGTAATTCATAACTTAAAAATAATTTCAGTTCTCTTCCAGCACCAACAGACGCAAGCACATTACCAGAAGAAGCGCCCGCAATGACTATTGAGATGGATGGAATCATCAATAGATAGATGATTATTATTAAATCCCACTTTAACGGGTAAAAAAAACTGCCTGAAATTAATATAGCACCAGTTACTACTGTAGCAACTATGCCCGCAACAGGAGCAGCAAGAAATAGAAACTGATTGGCGCCTTCGGGTATTACTGTTTCTTTACCAGTAAGTTTAATAAAATCAGCAAAGTTCTGCCACCATGGAGGCCCAACTCTCCATTGAATCCTTGCTGTGAGTTTTCTATCAAACCAACCACTCATAATTCCAATCAAACCAAATATAAAAAAACTTCCTGCAACAATTCCAAATATCTTAATAATCGCCATTTTTATTTTTTTATTTGATAGAGTTCAAGCCAGTTTATAACCCTGACAATTATGTTTTTTTCTATTTCATATAGATGCTTTTTATCCTCTGGTTCATTTTCGAGAACTTTTAATGCACCATACGGACAACTCTGAACACAAATAAACCTTTGATTTTCATCAATTCTATTTTCAGCACAAACATCACATCTGTTTTTTGAATATAAAAGCCAGTCAATATCAATAGTTCCAAATGGACAGGCAAGGGCACAACTCTTGCACGAGATACACATAAAATTAGACCGTGTTATAATCCCATCTTCCCTTTTCAAAGCCCTTGTAGGACATGAATTTACACAGGGATAATCATCACACCTTCTACATGCAAAATTAAATGCAATTTGTTCTCTTAAAGAAATAATCCCATTATTCCCTGGGTGAAATATATAACTGCATCTAACCACGCACTCAGGACACCTATTGCAAATCTCATAATCAATAAAAAGTTTTTTCATATTCAAGCCCACACAGATGGTTCATTTCTTATTGCATTATAAGTAAAAACTGGCCCGTCTTTACATACAAAATAAGGTCCAATAAGACAGTGTCTACAATGTCCAACAGCGCAATACATCTTTCTTTCCATAGAAAGATAGATATCACTATCAGAGTATCCGAGATCAAGAAGTTTAAGTGTTGTAAATCTCATCATAACAGGTGGTCCACATACAACCGCAACGCTGTTAGAAATCTTAATATCAAGATTATCAAGAGTTGTTGTTACAAGACCTTCCATAAAATTCCAGCCCTCATCTTTTTTATCAACTGTAATTCTGAATGAAACAGGCATTTTCTCGCTATACCTTAACCATTCATCAAGAATCTGATTTTTATAGATATAATCAGCAGGGGTTTTTGCTCCACAGCAAAAGGTAATTTTTTCATAAGCATTTATTGTATGTAAAAGTGAGAAGAAAAGCGATCGAAGCGGCGCAAGTCCTACACCTCCACCAACAAGTAACACCTCTTTTCCCGCAAAATTTTCAAGGGGATATGGCTTGCCATATGGACCCCTGATACCAACGACATCACCTTTTTTTAACGCATGTATAGCGCCAGTAACGAGGCCTGTTTTCATAACTGTAACCTCTATTTTTTCTGTCTTAAATGGAGAAGACGAAGGCGTAAATGGTGCCTCGCCGACATCAGGAACAGTCATAGAAATAAATTGTCCTGCCTCAAATGAAAATTGCTTTTCAGGTATAAGGACAATTGTCTTTATCGCAGGAGATTCCTCTATAACACCATCGACAGTACATCTGATTGGTTCATAGATATTTGACTGATTCATATCCGACATCCTCATCCTTCTGTAAAAAAATATTTCTCAAAACCTTTCTCTTATCAATTTTCCCCGGACATCCTGCAATACATCTACCACAACCAGTACATCCAATCCTTCCATAATTGCTAACAATATATGAATACTTGCACGCGAATCTATTTCTATATCTCTCCCACAAAAGAGGTCTCGGAGATAAGCCAGAAGCCATCCTTGCATATCCTGGCAATAAGCAAGAATCATAAATCTTATTCTTAATAAACCTTTCCCTATTGCTTGTGTCTTCGAGAAAAAAACAGACACAACTCGGACAGATACTGGTACATCCTCCACATTGAACACATCTTTGCCATATTTTTTCCCATATCTTTGAAGCAAAATTTTCAGGAAACTCTTCAGAAATGTTCCTTGGTAAATGAAAACTTTCATTATAGCTTACAATGGTGGACCCTACCCGTGATCTTATTTTATTTCTTTCTTCTATCTCGATATCCTTTGCAGGGCGAAACAAATCCTTATTACTGATTAAGTTTTCTCCTTTTTTCGAGCCAACATCAACAAAAAATCCATTTTCCATTATGCTGAGATTTAAGTCAAACCCATCATCAGGATAAGGTTTCAAACCCACAGCATCGCAGAAACAAACAGAAAGTGGATTTGCACAATCTATTGAAACAACAGTGGTATTCTGCCTCCTTGCCCTGTAGTTTGGATCCTTATATTCCTGGTTCAGAAAAACGCTATCAAGAATTCTCAAAGCAGAAAGATCACAGTTTGCTGCACCAATAATAACTGTTTGCTTCTCTTGTTCTAAAATCTCAGGAACAACCCTTTCCTTAAATGGGAAAAAGAATGATTTCAACGGCTGGACAGGCCTAACAATGCCAAAAACTGCCCTATCCAGATTCATTAACGACAGCGGCTCATAAATAAGAGCATCATTATAAGAAAAAGGAGCAATAATAGAATAATTATCGAGATTCCCCTCGAGAAAGTCAAACCATCTTTTTTTTTCAATAAAATATGTATTCATTAAAAAGTTTGTGAAAGTTATCACTAATTTGCTTAAAAAATTTTAAATTACATATAATTTAACACAAAATTTTTCCCTGTCAAATGAAAACAAACACATACCAGACGCATTATTACTTAAGTAATAGAAAAAATATATGTATGGGCCAATCCTTGATTCTTAACAGATGTGAAATTCTACTTCGGCCTTTGTTTCTAAAAGAAGGACAGGATGGATTTTAAATCCCTCTCTGAATCTCTCTCGTATCCACATTATAAAATGCCAATGGAAACTCTAAGTATCAGGATTACATCAGAGATATCAACTATATTGTCATTGTTCATATCTGCTTTTTGATTCAATTGGTTAAGACCTATTGCAATTCTTAAACAAAGTATTACATCTGAAATATCAACAGTGCCATCATTGTTAATATCTCCTTTACCTCCGCGTAAAATAGTATCACCTGTTATCTGGGTTCCCTCAGGGTTATCAAGTGTCATTACAGATCCAGAAAATTCATAATCGCCAGATGCCATTGGTGGAACATAAGCCCTGTATGTTATAGAAAACGAAGGCACTCCGCCACCGCTAAAGGCAACCCATTTATAGATAATGTTTCCATTGTTATCAACCTCAGTGCCAGCCATCACCTGATATGTCGCCTGCACAGATGTTTCAATCATTGTGAAATCATCAGGGATATGTTCCCTGACAATTACACCACTAACACCAGGATCAACATTAACATTGATTGTCACAGAAATATATCCGTTAGGTACATATGTCGGAGGAAGAGTCCTTGTGCCTGTTGTGCTGGCAAAACAAACACTACTAATAAGCAAAAAAATAAATGGTGCGATGTTTTTCATATAAAGTCCAAAATACTTTTATGGATGATATGTATTGATTTTAACACAGATATCCGACTTCCACACAAAATCAACGCAAATACACCTTCTAAAATACTGGCATTACTTACACTTTTCAATTTGCAGTTCGCATCTCGCCTTTCAATAAAAATGTAGTGAGGGACTTTAGTCCTGTGCTTTTTCATAACACCATTTGTCAAGAGTCAAGAGTTGACCCCGTATTCACAGGTTTTCATTCAAGTCCAACTGCTTTTTTCAAGAGCAATACTACATCTAATATATCGATAACTCCATCGTCGTTTAAGTCTCCCATATCCTTCTCTGCCTTATCCAGATCAATAGCCATCCTGAGGACAAGTATAACATCTGATATATCAACTGACAAATCAAGATTCACATCTCCCTTTTCATATAAATTGAGAACAATATCATTAGCAGGGAAAAAAGAATTTATATCCGCGCTAAATTTAGCCCAACCGTATTTTCCATTATAACATTCGATCTTGACCGTGCTATTTTCATTATATTTGAAATAATCAGAAAGATCTGTTGCCCTTATAGAACCAATATCAATCAGCCAGTATCCAGAATTTTCAACAAGGCAACTTAAGGATTGCGATTGCTCTCCGTTGGTATTCTCCACTGAAAGGTAAACGATTGAACCAGAAGCAGGATGGTTATCATTTTTAAATACTCTGCCATACTTAGTATCTGGTAGAGGTGGCGGTACCGAAATATTTTTTCCTGTAACAAAGGTACAGTGATTACCTTCATTATTATACACATCATCATCTATAATGATATCAAAATAATATCTTGTTTCTGATTGTATCTGAAAAGGTTCACCAACAACAACGTAATGGGTTATTCCTGAATATTGTTGTCCTCTTGAATCATACGCCACGCTGGTAATATTATCCGGGTCTAAACCAAACCGAATATATCCCGAACAATCCGAAAGAGTAATCCACGAAATTGTAACCGAGTTATTCGTGACATTTGTAATTTTAGGATCAATGGGAATAGCTGATAAAGAAACCCTACACGTTATAAAACAAAAAGATAATAATAAGAAAAAATTGTTCCTCATTGTTCTCTCATTTTCCTCCTTTACTTTATTTTCTTCAATCTACGATTCGGAAAAACTGTTCTCCGAGAAGATTACCCTCTCGCACAAGCATTTTCTCTCTCTAGGAGGGTAAGGTGGTTTTCTTCATTTGTAATTTCTCACTCTCCCCTCTTTATTACTATCCCTTACCCACACGCTATTGCTTTATTTTCTTCCTTTGTAAAAGAAGATTTGCTTCCCCTTTATAAAATCCCCCTCACCCCCTTTAAGAAAGGGGGAACTTGCGGGTAAGGGATAGGTGAAGAGGGGTTGGGGAGATCCCCCCTATCAAATTTACATCTTATCCCTTATTATCTTGATATATCGGTCATTTTTCAATATATAGAGTTTGAATAGGTCTGGTACTGTTAGAAGAAACTGTATAACAAAAGCAATTACATGGTCCTGTAAAAACAGTTATTTCAAAGACGTCCTCGCCTTTTGACCATAGAAAATAAGAGGAGAAAGAGTCATCTCTTATCCCGCCAAGATTGAGTGTCCAGTACCCTTCTTCATTGACAATACCAGCGAAGGATTGCGAACACCCTGTGCTTCCCCTTTTGTTGTTATCCTTAATCTGCAGAAAAACTACTGCATCTTTTGCCGGTGATTCGTCTTTAAATAAAACTTTTCCGTATACCTGGTTAGGTGAAGGTATTGAAAGGATTGGTCCAGTTTCTACTACAAATGGTTTTCCACTATTATCAAAATACCTAGTGCCATCCGTCAATAAAAAATAATATTCTGTTTGTGGTTCAAGACCTGATACTGTTACAAAATGGATAAACCCCCTATAATCTGACCCTCTTTCATCATAGGAAAACATTGGAGAATTAACTGTTTTCCAATATTTCACGAAACCCTTGCATTCACAATTGGTTGTCCAGACAATAGAAAATGAACAATCATTAATATTCGTAGTGCGAACCAACCCACAGATATATTCATCAGCATATAAAAATCCACCCAGTAATAATACAAAAAATAAAATCTTCTTCATTTTAAATCCCTCCGTATCTTCCTCGTAGAACCAGAAATTTTAGTCCTGTGTCTATTCCCTCGGCACTATAAATACACCTCACCTGAAGGTGCCCGCTGCATTTTTTTCCTCACCTTTCACTCCTCTAATCAGCAAAAAGTAAGAGGTAAAATTTAGCACTACTGCAATATCATAACAGGAGATGGTTTAGCATTTTTTACATTTATAGATTTATTTGATGTTCCATCCACTGCACCATCAGCATTTATTTCAATAATATCTGTTGAAGAGTATATAAAGTACCCCGATAAATCCTGGAATCGAGCAGTACTTAAATTAACAACCCAGTATCCATTTTCATCAACAATTGAAGAAAGTTTTTGGGATTGTCCAGGACTACCAGAACCATCATTATCTTTGATTGTAAGATACACAATTGTTCCCTCTGCGTAAATAGTACCACCTGGCTTATAGACCTGCCCAAACACGTTATCAGGTGATGGAAGACCTAAGGTTGGACCCGTTGTTATAGAAAAATGATTTCCGTTATTATTAAAAATAGTACCACCGCAGATAATGTCAAAATAGTACGTGGTTAAAGGAGAAAGACCACTCACAACAATATAGTGCGTTGTTGATGATATACCGGTGCCTCTTTTATCATATGAATTCATATTAAGAACCGCAGGTGCTGTTCCATAGGAAATATAACCTGTCTGGCTCGAACTTGTCGTCCACGACACAACAAATGATGTATCGGTAATATTTGATATAACTGGATTTATCATTGCAGGTCCTGTATTAGAACCAGGAATCCACGAACTCGCGGTAAGACACCTAACAAAATAACCTTTCCCAGAATTTATTGAGAAATCATTAAAAGGAATCTCATCTATATGACTGTCCCACATCCCATTACGCCATCTCACAACCTCAACACAATCACCACCCTGAAGGTTTATCTCGTCTATCATCTTCTGGGCTGTATAACCTTCAGGAAGCATAGCAGACGGTATTCCAACAAGGTTCCAGCCACTCGTAAGAGGAATAACAATCTCTGTAATATCTTTTCCAAAAATATTCCACAGAAATGTATTTTCCATTCTGACAAAATATCCTTTTCCTGCATCCACACTGAAATCATTTACAGGAACACCTACAATATACCCTTTCCAGGCATTGTTTATCCATTTAACGATTTCCGTGCAATTCCCACCTTTCGAAATAATCTCACCAGTAATAGACGATGCTTTTAGATCTGTGCCAATATTGACAGGAAGAGAAATAAGATTCCAGCCATTTGAAAGGTAAATTACATTGGTAGTACTGAATGTTGCGATAATCGAGAGATCCCCTGTAATAAGAATTGTTTTTGGATTATCAGTACTTGTGATATCACCTGCCCAGTTTACGAATATATAATCAGAATCAGGTATTGCAGTTAGCGTAACTGAGGATCCATACGGATAGAGGCCGGATGCAGGATCAAGATTTACTGTCCCCTGGCCCTGAATTATAATAGAAACTGTATGGGTATCAATAGCACATATTGCGGAAATGTTTTTATTGCCATCCATAGTAATCGTAATGGATGTTTCTGTCCCGATTGCATCGCCTGTCCAGCGTACAAAATGATAATGAGGAGAAGGTATACAAACAAGTTTAACCGATGATCCATAATCATATGTCCCTCCAGAAGGTGATATTAAACCATTATCTGGTTGAGATACAGAAAGTGTATAGGTATCCACAGCAAAAGATGCACCAACATTTTTATTTGAATCCATAACAATTGATTGCGGATTGACTGAGCCCGATACATCCCCTGACCACGAAATAAAATGATAATGTGCTGAAGGTATTGCAGTCAAACTTACTGATGTCCCATATGCATAACTTGCCTGGTCTGGTTGTCTACTAATACTACCCGAACCTGACACCACATTTGTTGTTAATGAATACATATTAATTAGAAAATTCGCAGTAATTGTTTTGTTTCCATCCATTACAATTGTTTTTGGATTTTCACTTCCGTTTATATCCCCTGACCAATTTACAAAACTCCACCCATTAACAGGAATTGCTGTAATCTGTACACTTGTCCCATAGTTGTATAACTCTTGGTCAGGGCTTTTCTTCACAGAACCAGAACCTGATGTTTGAAGATTAAGGGAATAAGTGTTTATTTCAAATATACAACTCAGTGTTTTATTACTATCCACGTGAATTGTTGTTGGATTTTGAGTTCCAGTTGCATCACCCGTCCAACGTACAAAATGATAGCCAGGCAATGGAGTAGCAGTTAGCACAACATCAGAACCATATGCATAAGAACCAGTAGATGGAGATATCGAACCATTTGAGGGCTGATTTACGGTCAGGGTAAATGTACCTGTCGCAAAATTTGCAGCGATTGTTTTGTTTGAATCCATCAGAACACTAACAGGGTTTACAGTACTGGTTATATCACCACTCCAGGATATAAACTGATAGTGCGCATCAGGTATTGCGGTAAGTGTAACACTAACCCTTTCTCCATGTCTGTATGAAGAAAAATCAGGATTTTTGGTTACACTTCCTGACCCATTGATATTAACCTTAAGAATATGATCTGGTTGTAAAACAATATCTGGCATTTTAATAGACGCATCAGGTGAACCAATTGTTGTACTCAGAAAGTTTGTCCCATATATACTTCCTTCAGCGAAAATTTCAATGGTATCTGTCTCTGAAAAAGAAAAATAATCAGACAGGTCTGATTTTCTTATTGCGCCAACATCCACAGCCCAGTATCCGCTTTCAACAATACCTGACAAAAGTTGGGATTGCCCTGAAGAACCAAAACCATTATTATCTTTCAGGGTAATAAAGGCAATAGTGCCTTCAGCAAATGTTGAACCATCATTCATCAGGATTCTACCATATCTTGTTGATGGAGATGGCGGAGAACTAATTACAGGACCTGTTGTTGCTGAATAATGGGCACCAGAATTGTCATAAGTAATCCCCCCGGAAATAATATCAAAATAATATGTTGTTGAAGTAGATAACCCATCAATCTCAACATAATGCGTTGTGCCCGAAAAAGATAAACCTCTTTTATCATATGCAATCATATTCATATTAGACGATGATGTACCGTACCTTATATATCCCTGTTCTGAATTAGCAGTTATCCACGAAACATTAAAACACACATCCACTATATTTGAGGTCCTTATATACTGCGGAGTTGACGAAAAAGCGTACATCGCAAATACCAAGGTAAAAAAAACAATTGTTTTAGATATTCTTATAATCATCTTATCTCCTTAAAACCAAATCAAACTCAAAATTGCAGTGTCAAACCTTGCTAATTCTTTAGTAGTGCTTTTGTTTATTTTTCAATGTTTCAAAAGTTTTTATATCCATCTCTAAATCCCCCTTGCCCCCTTTAAGAAAGGGGGAAATTGTGGGTAAGGGGTAGTCCCCTTTATAAAAGGGGGAAAGAAAAGAGATTAGGGGTGTCTCGTAGAGACAAGACATTCAATCATCAAAACCCATGTAGTGAGGAACTTTAGTCCCGTGCTTTTTACAACACAATTTGTCAAGAGTCAAGAGTTGACCCCGTACCTAAAAAAAAGCAGGGCAGGATTTTTCCTGCCCTGCTTTTAATTCATAATTCTACATCAATCACTCCACATGCCTTGTGTCCAGTACATCTCTTGAACTTCAGTTCCAGCGGCAGAGGGCTTGTAAAGATTTGGTCCTACATATTGGTATTCCCCGGCAACTGTTGATCCCTCAGTTACCGGACTACCGGTACCACTGTGATGACCTTTGGATCCAGCAGGACTTGCCCAGATATTAATCACAGCCAGGATAATGTCATCCCAGTTTGTCAGTGGATCTGCTGGCCAGCCAGTACCATATCCAGGAAGTTGCGCATTTGTTGACCATGCCTCAATACCATAAAGAAGGTCTAGATCCTGAATAATACCATCTGGCTTGTTTGCTTCTTTCTTTACATTATACTTATCAACAGGGCAGTATGGTTTAAGGATATTCAATGTACCATTCCCTGAAACAAGCGCTGATTTTGCCTGGCCATTCATAAAGTAATCTATTGTTCCAGAAAAACTTTTTGTTCCGGTACCAGCAGCAGTAACAGAGATTGTAAGGATATGGTCTGCAACAGTTCCTGCAGATCCACCAGGAATCGCAGAAAATACAAATTTAAGGGTTGTAAGGTCTGCAATAGGAGTGTCAGAAAGAACATAGTAGTGAGTGCCACGAGTAAGTTTTATACCATCGCACCACACATCAATCACTGTCCAATTTGGAATAACTTCATTGAGAGTATAGGAAACCGGTGTTTTACCCTCATCCACATCAATTTTAATCTTATAGATGAGCTCTGCTCCATCAGATGCTCTTGACTGAAGGGTTCTTGTGGCAATAATATCTCCTGGATTTCTTTCAATATTCCACGAGAACTTATCTCCTGTTACCACAATATTGGCACCAGTTGAATCAAGTATTGCACCAGAAGATGAATAAAGGACCCTTTGTCCTACTACTGGACCATCTGCAACAAAAACAATCGAGCCATCATTAAGTGGTGAGTATTGAGGATATGCAGGGTTTGTAATGCTTGGCAATCCAGGGAACAGATTAACCCCAAGGCCTGTGCCTGCATCCATTGTGTAAATCTTATCAGAACCATCCCTGTCAGAAACAAAGATTATCTTTGTACCATCAGGAGAAAAACTCGGGTTTTTATCACTCCAGTTCTCTGAGATGTTATTACCTCCGAGAATCTGAGCAGTTCCTTTTACACCAGTGATATTATTTTCTGCATCATAGGAAAGAGAAATCCTGTATATTGTTCTCTTTCCCGCATTGTTCTCTACCCATACGAGTGAACTCATATCAGGAGAAACAACAGGATCTTCTGCCTTTGAGCCAATGTTAAGTGGAATTGCTGCCTCTCCTAATGACTTATTTATGCCTTTAGCGTATATCTGCTTGTTTCCCGTGGGGGTTCCTGCAACAAAAAACACCCACTTGCCATCAGGACTGATGGATGGCATCCTTATAACTTTCTTTCCAGTAAATCCCGGTGTCGATTCGTCTATAAAAACATCATTGTTTGTTCCATCTGAGTTCATTTTCTCAATAATATAGGATCCCCCACCCATATTAACCTCGTAGACAATCCTTGCTGCGCCAAGACTCGGGTTGCCCATTATTCCAGTCCCAGGTGTTGTCACAGTAACTATTGGATCAATTGTTGTTGCATCTGTAAAATCCCCAACCTTAACCTGTGCATCTGTTCCTATAAAGGCAATCTCTGTTGAATCAACACCAATTGTTGGTGCTTGTTCTGTTATTGGAGGTGCCCAATCAACCTGACCTGCAACATCATCATCAACTGTTCTCTGGGTTTTTCCTGTGTTTGTTGAGCCACCTGCTGTATCAAAGTTTGCCTGCCAAACCTTGTTCTTTGAACCTATAACCTTTGCAATATAAAACATATTTCCATTTGTTGATGTTAACTGAACATCTCTTGTTGCAGAATCATCACCATAGAAGCATGCCTCGTACTCATCCTGGCCAGACGTATAAGTTGCAGTGACATTCATCTCGATAAATGGATCAAGGGATAGGGTTACATAAACATCGAATGGACTCCAGGTCGAACCGGGTTTAATCCTTTTGCTGTATATCAAAACATCCCCTGCTAAAGCAGAGCGAACACCACTTTTCAGACCAAGGTACCCACAGCCCCCATCCTTATTGTTGGTGATTTTAATAGTTGTAGGTCCTGTAAGGTCTGTCTTATAGATATTCTGTATGCCCTGCGACTTCCCTATAAAGGCGATTGTGGTGTTATTAACAAAAACAACATCCCTGATATCAATGCCATTCACAGAATCTGCATAAACCTGTTGGTAGATATGGGTTTTCCTATCGTATGCCCACAATGACATTCCGTCAGAATCCTCATAGGAAAAAACAATTGTGTTTCCATCAGGTGAAAGCGCCGCATACTTATAATTGATATCACCCACACCACCCTGTAGTTCTATCCCTACACCTACATTAATAGAGGCATCAGCAGAAACAAGATAAATCTTGTAGGTTGTATCAGAACCAACAGCAACATTGCTCGTATAGATAATCTGCTTGCCATCAGCATCAAACATAGGGTTCAGGATACTGAATGTTCCAGTGTAGTTTGTTACCTGTTGTTCAATGTTTGTGGCAAGATCTTTAACAAACAGGTTTCCAGTGCTTGCGATTGTTCCATCTGTATTTCTTACGACATCTTTTGTATACAAGATTCTACCCTGATTACCGATTGCTGCTTGGGCAATTTGCGGAGCAATAAATAAAAATCCAAGTGAAATCAGCGCAATTGCCCCAAAAATCTTTTTGCTTTTCATAAATTTCCCTCCTTTCATTTATTAAAACACTGCCTGCTGCTTTACTTAACTTCAAACCTTGCTTCAAAAACTTTTTTCTCCGCTTGTTTCCTCCTCGAAATATTTTTCAAACAATATTTCCTCAGAAATCAACTTTTTTTTGTGGTCCCACCTCCTTTCATACATTGTTTAATTTTTTTTTGGTTTTTTATTGTATCTCCTGTTTCTCCCCTCTTTCGTAAAGATGTGTTGGAGGAGATTTTAAATCCCTCTCGTGTCTCCCTTTGTAGAGGGAGAAGGAACCCGAAATCCCCCTGGATTCTATTACCCTGATTTTCAAAGAACAACCTTTTGCACTTTGTCGGTATCTAAATCTTGTTTCTGTGTTTATGTTAATCGCATTTTTA